>Ga0233431_1000899_pt1 | contig 57984 bp, 51 predicted proteins | sample SI_118_April2016_FD_179867 | JGI IMG/M metagenome (GOLD analysis project Ga0233431, IMG submission 179867) | Seawater microbial communities from Saanich Inlet, British Columbia, Canada - SI_118_April2016_200_MG | ecosystem: Environmental > Aquatic > Marine > Inlet | place: Canada: British...
CCACCAGGAAGGTAGCCACACCATCTCCGCCTTCATCGCCGAGCCGGTGCTGGGCACCTCGGCCGCCGGACTCGCCCCACCGGACGACTACTTCCCCACCATCCGCGAAATCTGCGACCGCCACAACGTCCTGCTAATCCTCGACGAAGTGGTCACCGGCTTCGGCCGCACCGGAGCGAACTTCGGCATCGACCACTGGAACGTAATCCCCGACATCATGGCCACGGGCAAAGGACTGAGCAGCGGCTACACCCCGCTGGCAGCGACCCTCACCCACGAGCGGATCTACGAGTCAATCTACAAAACCGCCCGCTCGTTTGTGCACGGTCACACCTACGGCGGCAATCCCCTGTCGTGCGCCATCGCCCTGGCTGTACAGAACTACATCGAGAAGCACGACCTGATCGACCGCTGCGCGCGCATGGGCGATTTCATGCTGGAACAGATGCAGAGCCTGACGCAACTGCCCATCGTCGCCCACGTGCGCGGCAAGGGACTGCTACTCGGCGTGGAGTTCGCCGCCGACAAAGAAAAAGGCACCCCCTTCGAAGTCGAAAAAGGGGTGACGGCGATGGTGGTGAGCCGATGCCTGGAAAAGGGAGTCCTGATCATGCCCGGCGCCCCCGGCCTGATAGACGGCGCGGTCGGCGACCACGTCTGCCTCAGCCCGCCGTTCACGGTGAGTGAGGAAGAGATCGAACAGATCGTCGCAGTGCTGCGCGAGTCGATCGACGAGGTGGGTAAAGAGCTGGGGTATTGAGAGTGCGGACGGAAAAGGGAGATTCAGGTGGCGGGCTGAAGTGGACGGATCTTCTTTTCGGTCTCAGGCCAGGTAGTATTCCGGGCACACTTCAGATCGTAGCGACTCTGTAGATTGATCCAAAACTCCGGCGTGGTGCCGAAGTAAGTCCCCAGACGGAGTGCCGTATCGACCGTAATCCCTCTCCTGCCGTGAATGATGTCATTGATCCGCGTAATAGACACATCGATATCGCGCGCCAGCTTGTTCTGGCTGATCCCCAGAGGTTCCAGGAATTCTTCGAACAGAATCTCTCCCGGGGTGATGGGGTCAAGTTGAGTAGACATTCTCTGCTCCTTCAACTAATGGTAATCCACAATTTCCACATATTATTTCCGGAACACATCTCTGTCAAGAGTTATGAATCATTCAGGTTGAAGAACAGATTTGGGGGGAAGCCGATCATCCTATAGCCAGGAGATATCAGCTATGACAAAAAACAGTTTCACCAAGGGTCCCGAAGGCTGGTGCTCATACGACTACCACGCCAGTATGGTCTCCGGGGGCACCAACGTATTCATCCTCGCCACCTGGGTGAGGGAAGGAGGGGTCGACAACTCCGGCTATGTGCGCGTCGACCACACCCGCTGGAGCGCCGATACCCCCGAAAAGCCACTATCGATTCTGCCGCTGCTGTTCTACCGAAGCTGGATCGACGCCGATCCCATCGACCTGCGCAACGCCGAGCTCTCCGTCTATCTGCGCGGCGACGACCTGATCCTGGACGGCGCCCAGTGCTACTTCTGGATCCACGGCCAGGGCACCCGCTGGCACTGCGTCGCCCATCCGCTGATGATCTCTGCTGGCTGCTGGTCTCCACAGCCGCTCCGCATCCCGCTCGAGCCGGACGAAAAATCGTGGCACTGCAGCTGGTCTATCGACCCGGACGACCCGGCCCCGCTTCCCGACTTACTCGCTCGGACGGAGAGCTACGGCTTCTCCTTCGTCGGCTTTTCCAGCGAAGTGAACGGCAGGCTGTGCATGGACGAGTTCGAGATCAGGTGAGCGGGGGAGGAGATACGGCCCACAGATTCGACCGAAGCTCTGCACGGCATGTCCAGGGAAGACTCCGGATCGATGGCAGAAGAATTAGTAGAGGAGCGCAGGAAGAATGCCCGGGGCGATCTGCGGAGACTTTGCCCTCTTCTTGCTGAGGGCACCTGCGGCAAATTCCTTTGTTTTTCGTTCATCCATTGCCGCATATCCTGCGGCCTAAGTCGCTTGAAGCTGCGGTTCGCTAGGTTTTTGAGGAGCGCAACTCTTCATCAAGGCGCTCGGCAAGGAACACTTTTAACAACGATTGGTATGGTACATCTCGTTTGTTTGCCAGTCGCTTGAGTTCGGCAAGCATCATGGCAGGAAGTCTCAGCGAGATCGTCTTCTGCGACGGTTTGAGGTTCGGTAGTACAACCCGCTTGGCGGCCTCCCAATCAACGTACTCAGTAGAGTCCACCTTGCTCCAAAACTCGCGCTCTGCATCCTCGGACTTAAACTGCGGTATTTTCTTTTTCATCGGCTGTATTTCCTCAGTTCTTTGTCCGTCATATCGCGCCCTGAGGTTACGCGGATGAGGTTCTTTCGGATCGTGAATGCGACAAACAATGGCATAGCGAGTGGCTGTGAAATATCCGGCTCTCTCTGCTGGGCGCTCATTTGAGCAACAGCAACTTCCTCGTTTCCACCTGCTGACCGTTGGCAGTGCGTAGCCGGTATAGATACACCCCGGAAGCCAACGTCCTCCCTCCGTCGTCCCGCCCATCCCAGCGCACGGAGTATGTTCCGGCTTCCCGTGCTCCCTGCACCAACATCGCCACCTTCTGTCCGGCCAGATTGTAAACCACCAGTTCGACATCATCACCTTCCGGCAGCGCAAAGCGGATCACCGTGTCGCTGTTGAACGGATTGGGGTAATTCTGGTCGAGAGAGAAATCATCGGGAAGAACGTTCTGCCGCTCCTCCAGCACCACAGTCTGATCTGGCAAAGAGGACATCTCGCTGACAAAGCGGATATCGTCCAGGTAAAACATCCCTTCCAGATTGCCGGTGATGGTTATGGTGTGAATCGGCCCTTTCACCATGAAGTTCTCCAGGGGAATCTCCACCACCTGCCACTCGTTCCGCTCCAGATCCACGCCAAATTCCCTTTCCTCCTTCTCTAGCAGACTCACCAGATGTCCATTGACCGCCACCCCGAACCGCGCCAGCACCGGCAGGGGAGCGACACCGGGTAACCATTTAGCTATATCCTCCCACATGGGTGAATGCTCCCCCAGATACCTGCTTACGTTGAACTGATGAGTGCCATCGGCGTCCATTACAAAGATCATAGCGAGAGGACCGCGATTAGACCCAAAGACGATCTTCCTACCGCCCGGCGACCAGGACGGAAAGCCATCGAAATCTGAATGGTTGGTCAGGTTGACTGGGTTGGAACCATCCGCATCTATCACATAAACCTCGTAGTTGCCATCCCGATCGGAATGGAAGGCGATCTTCGTGCCGTCTGGCGACCAGGACGGCCAGGAATCTCCCGCAGGATCGTTAGTCAGGTTGACCGGGTTGGAACCATCCGCATCCATCACGTAGATTTCGTCGTTGCCATCCCGATTGGACTTAAAGACGATCTTCTTACCATCCGGTGACCAGGTAGGCCACTGGGCGTTGTCCGAAGAATTGGTCAGGTTGACCGGGTTGGAACCATCCGCATCCATCACGTAGATCTCCCAGTCGCCATCGCGAGTGGACTGGAAGGCGATCTTCGTGCCGTCTGGCGACCAGGACGGCCATCGGTTCAAGCGCGTAGAATTGGTCAGATTGACCGGATTCGATCCGTCTGCATCCACCACGTAAATCTCACTATTTGAATTACTCAGCGCCTTGTGGAAGGCGATCTTCTTACCGTCCGGTGACCAGGATGGATCAAATTCCCCTTTTTCAGGCTCAGCTATCAGGGGAGACATATGACCACCGTCTGCGTCCATCACATAGATATCGTTTGGGATATGATCCCGCCACGAACCAAAGATCAACCGAGCCATCGGCTCTTCCGCAGCAGATTCTGTTAGCCTGGCCGTACCCGGATGAAAGGCGAAGCGAAGAGCTACATGCTCCATCGACTCTCTCTCTTCCTGCATCCGGAACTCCGCCACAAAGGGTTCCACGGCCAACCCCATGGCCGCAACCCCCTCGAATACCGCACCATCTGCTGCAAGATCCACTTCCGCTCCCTCCAATGATGCCACCTTCCAGTTGTCTCCCAGGCCGTCGGCGAAGACCACCTCTTCCCGCGACACGACTGTGACGGGCCGCACCAGCCGGCTCCACTGCGTTCCCAGGGAAGTAGCCTGCTCCACGAGAACGAAAAGGGATTTGACGCCGGCAGATCCCTCCACTTCCACAGACACATCCAGTGCGTAGGTGCCATCCCCTCCATCGGTGAGGGACACAGCGTCTGGTCCACCGATGTTGCTCAGGTCGGCCACCACCGAGGTAATCCGGGCATCGCGCTCGAAGAGGCCTGGCCGCACCGCCGCCTGGAATCGGGCTGTAGATCCCACTTCCACCACACCGGGCGGGACACTCTCCCAGAGGGTGGGCTGCACCTCGTGATACATTTCCTGCCCCTCGATGATGCGGATTGTCTGGTCAACCGATATTCCCGTCAACACATCCACCTGACCGGATGGCCAACGGATCTCCAACTGGTCCACACGGGTCTCCGACCCCAGACCGAAGTGGGCTACCAGATCCTGCTGATGAAATCCATTGCCGCTCCGCGTCTCTCGCATCAGTTGTCTTCCGCCGACCGTAACAATCAACCGGGTACCGATCCCGCTGCGATTGCTCTCCGTTCCCTCCAGCACCACCCGCAGGTAGTGGTTTTCATTACCCAGATTCTGGTAAATTCCCCAACCCCACAGGTCCAGAAATCCATCCAGATTCAGGTCGCCGATCGTTCCCAAGATCCCTTCAGGCTGCTGAGAGGAGACGTCGGAAAAAGTACCGTCCCCGTCGTTGAGGAAAAGATAGCGGGGCGACTCTGTGATTAGATCCAGGTCGCCATCGTTATCCAAATCGGCCATACTGACGAAGCGAATCGACTCTTCGATCAACTCACCCAATCCAACTGCGTCTGTCACGTCCAGAAACGCCCCATCCCCTATGTTCAGGAGCATGGTGGATCGATAGAGAATCTCTCCACCCGTTGAGGCCTGGAAGATGTCCAGATCTCCGTCTCCATCGAAGTCGCCAGCGGCCACTCCGAAAGCCCATCCTGGATCCCCGATGTCATCGGTAGTAGCATCCAGGAATTTCCCCTGGCCATCGCTCAGGAAGAGACGATTGGGTGCTCCCCAGACGCCCAGGTAAAGATCCGGCCAACTGTCGTCGTTGAAATCCCCGGCGACCATTCCGCTATGGCTGCCTCCTTCATGGCCCAACCGCATTCCCAACTTCACCTCTTCCGTCACATCTGCGAAACTGCCGTCCCCATTGTTGCGGTAGAGCTTGTTCCGGTGCAGTTCGTGATCCCCTGCGTTCCCGGTGAACAGGTCCACGTACCCGTCCCGATCGTAGTCCAGCCAGATGGCGTTTCCCGTGACTAGTTCGTCCATCAGGCCGGCCTGGACCGTCACGTCCGTAAAGATCCCCCGGTCATTGCGCAGCAGGACGTTCCGCCCTGGCTCCCTCCCCGGGGCAAACCCCCCTCCTACCGAAACAAAAAGATCCAGATCCCCATCGTTGTCGTAGTCGGCAAAGCCCGCCCCGCCGCCTATATATTGCGGAGACATGTCCGCCTGTAACGCTTCGGTCTGATCTGCGAATGTGCCGTCGCCGTTGTTGTGCAGCAGCAGCATCTGCCCGGACCTATGGCCGAACGCATCGGCCGAGAACAGGTCCGGCCAGCCGTCGTTGTTGTAGTCGGCGATGTTCATATTGAAAAAGCCGCTTCGCGGAGTAACGCCTGATCCCTCGGACACATCGATGAAGAGGGGCTGCGCGGCTCCAGACTGGGCCAGTGCCAGGCCAAAACAGAGGGGTAAATAACATCGCATGATCAGATAGCGAATACTGGCGGTAGTCATAGTTGATCCCCCTTGAGAGGATGAGGGGAAAAGAGCGCGAAGCAGATGACAGGGGCAACGATTCCTGGAAAGTGGACAGTTTCATCCATAGGATACGAAAACGCAAACGCCGTGCCAAAAAGAAAATCAGCGGCTGGGATTGGCAGTAACTCGTTGATATTTTATAGGATAACGAACAGATAGGAGGAGAGTGGTCCAGAATATGTCAGCCGCACCGTGTCCAGCTTTCCGGACAGCCGGCCAGTAAATTGACGGCCTCCTTTCATACAGATTTTCGCGCGACAGGAAAAACGCTCCCGGATCGTTCCAGCGGGATAATCGAAACAGATTCTGCGACAAAAAGAGATTCCCGCCAGATCACTCCAGCGGGAACCCCTTCATGGAACGGTGTCGCATGTACCAGCTAACCACCTATTCCAAATTCGCCGAGAGGAACGTCAGCACCGCGGAAACCTGCTCCCGCAGATGCGTGATGTGGTCCCCATCTACCTCCTCATAGGTATAGGTGAGTCCGGCGTCCCCCAGGGCGGCTATCAGCAGATCCACGTTCGGGACCTCTTCCATGACGATCGTCGGTCCCACACCCTGATTCACGAAAATCGCCGTGTTCGCCAGGTTCGCACCGTCGCGAGCGATCTGGTGGACCAGATCCTGCTCCACCCATTTCTCCCACACCTCCTCGACCACTGTCTTACCCGGATATTCGATCGGCAGGTCTACGTAAAACGGCGGCTTGTCCGGATTCGGAGAAAAGGCCGATGCCATTGCATAAAAGACATTGGTGCTGAAATTGGTCGAAAAGATGACGCCGGCCACCGGGAAAAGATCTAGCGTCTCTTGCGTCATATCCACCAGAATCGGCTCCCCAAGGATCTCCGGATTCTCCACGAGGAAGCCATCTATGGGCGTGGGTGAAACCCCGAAGTCGTTGGGAAACCCGGGGCTCATGGCCGCCACACCACCGAACACCTCATGGTATTCCATGGCCAGCGACAGTGAGCCGTATCCTCCCATCGAATGCCCCGAAATACCCCGACTGTCCCTGCTATCTATCGTCCTGTACTTCCCATCGATGTACGCGACCACTTCTTCGGCAATGTAGTCACGAAAGTTGCCGATGACTGGCGAATTGGCGTACCAACTCCCTCCGTACGCAGTCCCTCCCTCTGGCATCACGATGATCATCTCCTCCATCTGGCCAGAGCTGATCAACTCGTCGGCGATAGTCCGTATATCCAATCCCAGATCGAGACCCACCCCCTGCATGAACGCATTCATACTCCAGGGGAAGGTCTCGTGTCCCCCAAGATATCCGTGGAGCAAATACACCGTGGGATACCGCTTTTCCGGCATCATGCCGTAACTCGGCGGAAGATATATCGCCATCTTCCGCGTCGCCGGATCTCCCAACAGATTCCCCTCGAGTGCTGCGCTGGTAATCCCATCGTATGTCAGAACGCCCTGTGGAAACATCCTCGCCGGAGGCATCTGCCCCCGACTTCCCCCGGCCATTCCGGCGGAAATAGTGAGTTTGCTCGATGGCGAGGAGATTGCTTCTTCCGGAGTGGAAGAGACCGGATCGTCGCTGCAGCCGATGAACGCCAACATGGCCACGATACCGAACAATAAACCAGTGTAACGCATGGTAACCCTCCTTGTGGAAAAAGGGTGCAAAGGGATTCCCGCCAGATTGCTCCAGCGTGAATCCCTTCGCATAACCGTGTCGCAGTTGCGACTACTGAACCGCGCCGATATTGACCAGAGTGATCATTTCGTCGTAATAGAAATTGATCTCCGTCACCAGACCATCGGCATCGTGATGGGCAACCCAACCCAGGCGATTTCCGCTAAAGTTTCCCGAAGCCGGTATGCCGAAATAAGGCCCATCGTGGGTGCCGCCCACTGTGGTCTCCGTCAGAACCCACCCTTCCCCCAGATCCACTACCCTTACGACCTCCAGTTTGAGATCGGAAAACCCCAGGATGAACAGTTCGTTCAACGCCACCATTGCGCTGCGATCCAGTGGCACCATCCCGATCGTGTTGTATTTTACTACCGCGTCGGTGTGATAGGTTTTAATCCAATTCCCCAGATCGTGGCTATTGAAGCGAGCGATCGACTCGATCTCCGCTTCCACCGGCGACAGCCCCAGTGGCTCCGGATCCGGCAGCGCGATAGACGGCACCAACGGCGGCAGTTCCCCCGCCGGCATGACGCCGAACTGCGTGAACAGCGTCACGTTGTCCATGAAAATGGTTTCTTTCTTAACCTTCTTTCCTTCGTACTCATAGATAGAGAGATGCGGCAGTGAGTAGGGATTACCCGTCGGCGGAATCCCGGCCCACTCCACCGTGTGAGTTCCCCAAATCAGGGTCTCATTTACGACCATATTACCGGAAATAAACTGCCGCTCCATATCTATATGGATATCTGGCTCGACATCCGGAGAAGCCGGTGTGAACAAAGTGCCGTAAAACCCCTCGGCCCCCGCCTTTCCTTCCAGAGGAGCCGCCAAAGGCGCGTAGTCGGTTATGACATCGTCGGTCCTGAGCGCCACGGTCTGAGCCAGATCGTGATTATTGAAAGCATCGGTCCCGAGCTGATTGAGTCTCCGCAGAGCCATTTCGCCGGGATACCCCCCCGCCTTGTTCGACGAGATGGTGAGTTTGGCCGACGGTGAAGCGATCCCCTCTTCCGGAGCGGAAGAGACCGGATCGTCGCCGCAGCCGATGAACGCCAACATGACCACTATGCCGAGCAATAAGCTGACGTAGCGCATGATGTAACCCTCCTTGGGGAAAAGTGTGAGAAAAGGCCGCGCGCGGAAAAACCGCACTGCGCCCGATGCAATCTTCGGCAGTGCGGCTATCTTGTGCGGATCGGCCTTTTCACATCCCGGACTGTTTCCCCAACCCAGGTCGGTCTGACGAGGACCCGTTCACTTTGCGTCCCGTGCTTTCGCGCGGTTTGCCTTTGTCGGCTGCACGAAAACAGGAAGTGCAAAAATTATGCCTAAAAATAAATTCAATGAAATAAAGAATATAACTTGTTGATATCGCAGGACTAGCGAAAAGTAAAATCGATGCCTAACCCACTTTTCCCCTGTCCAGCTTTCCGGACAAAACCCCTCCAAATATCCTTTTTTCGCCGAATTTCTCGGTTTTTCGTCCAGCTTTCCGGACAGCCGTTGCAAGGAACTCAGCACCTTTCCCCTAAAAGGCGCTCCCTTTTTACATTGTAAAAGATGCAAAGATCTGTTAAACTCTATTTATTAAGTTCAACCTTACAGAACTGGTCCTCCTCAAATCGAATAGTTAAACCCAATGACCATTGTGACTACTTCCGGCAAAGGCCAGGTTGTCATTCCCAAGGAGATTCGCGACCATCTGGGCTTGCAGCCGGGGCAAAAGGTCGCGGTTGAACTGGTGCGCGACCATGTGGAGATACGGCCTTTGCCAACGGATCCGATCGAAGCCCTGCACGGCATGTTCAAGAGGTATTCCGGATCGATGGCAGAAGAATTAGTAAAAGAACGCAAGAAGGACGCCAGGCGCGATGAAGACCGTTCTCTTTGATTCCTATGCGGTCCTGGTGTATCTACAGGATGAACCTGGTGCCGAGCGCATTAAAAAATTGCTGGAAGAAGCCAGGCAAGGAGAACGGCAACTGGTCATGCAGAAGATTAACCTGGGCGAAGTTTTCTACCAGGTCTGGCGCCGGGCGGGGGCTGCAAAAGCAGAGGAGTTCCGGATGACGTTCTGTGAGTTGCCAGTGGGAATTATCGATCCTGCGGACGATCTGATTTGGGCGGCCTGCCGGATCAAGGCGGAGCATCCCATCGCCCTGGGCGACTGTTTCGCCGCGGCCACCGCCAGGCGCGAGCAGGCGATCCTGCTTACCGGGGATCCTGAGTTCAAAAAATTGGGAGACCTGGTGCAAGTCGAATGGCTGTGAAATAACCGGCTTCCCTGCGGAGCGTTTATTTGAGCAACAGCAACTTCCTCGTCTTCTCCTGCTGACCGCCGCTGGTCCTCAGCCGATACAAATAGACCCCGGAAGCCAGTTCCCTCCCCCTATCGTCTCGCCCATCCCAACGCACGGAGTAGATCCCAGCCTCACGCCTTCCCCGCACCAGCGTCGCCACCTGCTGTCCGGCCAGATTGAAAACAGCCAGTTCGACATCATCACCTTCCGGCAGCGCAAAGCGGATCACCGTGTCGCTGTTGAACGGATTGGGATAGTTCTGGTCGAGGGCGCAGACTTGTGGAAACGATGATGCGTGGGTTCCGACCACCGCCGTCGCCGATGGAGGCGGCGGCGCAGCGACCAAGCGAATATCATCCAGGTAGATAGAGCCTTCCAAATTGCCGGTGAAGCGGATGGAGGTAATCGGGTCCTTTTCATTCAATGGCACTTCTACCAGCTGCCATTCCTGCCTTTCGCTATCTACCAGCCCCCCCATAATCAGATCGGTTCTCACGCCTCTATTCACCACTACTCCCAGGTCATCAAAAAACTTCCCCCTGGCTCCGCCTGGATGAAAGGCAAAGCGGATCGCGGTATACCCCACTGGATCGACCGGCGCGTTGGGGCTGCACTCTATGACCCAGCCTTTCTGTATGCTCTCGGATACCACCTGAAAAGCTCCGGCCGACTCCCCTTGATACACCACATCGGACTGTCCCAAATCTATGATCGTTTCTCCACCAACCCCTTCGATCTTCCAATTAGAAGCCAGGTCCTCGTCCAGAATGCGCAGATCTCGGTCTGGAAAAACAGCCATAATCTCAGAGCGCTCCGTCCAGTAGGGACCCAGCACCGTCTGCTGATGGATCGTTACGGACAGCGAGTAGATTCCATTGACTCCACTAGTAGACAGAGGAATGCGCAATGCGTAGACGCCGTCACCCCGCTCCTCCAGGAGCACGTCTTCCGGCCCCCCAATTGGAGTCAAGTCGGCTGTAACTCTCGTAATAACTGCATCTGGTTCGAACAGAGCGGGGCGCACGGCCAGTTCCAGATCGACATTCGCATTCAGCACCATCGTATCGGGTGGAGCAATCTCCCACAGCGTCGGTTCTACGGTGTGTAAGGTCCCCGACCCCTCGACGATGCGGATCTTCCGGTCGACCGGAATGTCGGTCAGTATCTCCACCAATCCCGACGGCCAGCGGATCTCCAGCTCGTTCACCTGCGTCCTGTCACCCAACCCGAAGTGCGCCACCCGCTCGTACTGCACGTATCCCTGGCCACCCAGGATCTCCCGCATCTGCCGCAAATCCCCGGCCGTGGCGATCACCCGCGCGCCGATCCCGTCGCGGTTGCTGACGCTGCCGGCCAGTTCCACCCTCAGCCAGTGGTTGTCGTTGCCCCTGTTGCGAAATACACTCCCGAGAAAAACATCCAGAAAACCATCCAGATCGTAGTCGAACCAGTCCGGATAGCCCCAACCGCTCAGACCAAATTGTGCAGAAGCATCGAAAAAATTACCGAATCCATCGTTCAAATACAGCAGTTGCACGTTTTCGTTCCGCTGCCACGATATCAGATCCAGATCCCCGTCGTTGTCGATATCCTCCAATCCCGCCCCCAGTAGATCGGTGCCCAGTTCGGTCAGCCCCACGGCATCTGTGACGTCCAGGAACTGTCCCTCTCCTATATTCAACAGGAGCACGGGCCTCTCTCCCCCATAATACGCAATTGGACTGCCGCCGGTGGCCTGGAAAATATCCAGATCGCCGTCGTTGTCAATATCACCCACGGCCGTTCCGAACGCATCTCCCTTCCCCTGAGCAATCTCGTCGTCGGTCACGTCTCGGAATCCTCCCTGGCCGTCATTGAGAAACAGGCGGTTGTTTTCCTGGACCGCCCCCACGTAGAGATCGGGCCAGCCGTCTCCGTCGAAATCGGCGGACACCATCCCCCCGTTGCTTCCGCCCCCACAGGTCGATGTCTCGATGGTCTGCATCGGCACCTCCAGCCCCGCCTGCGCGGTCACATCGGTAAAACTGCCGTCGCCGTTGTTGCGATACAGCAGATTCCTTACATCCGGATCTGCGCCATCGCCGCAACTCAGATTCCCCGTATAGAGATCGATGTATCCATCCTTGTCGTAGTCCAACCAGATGGCATTATCTGTAGGATACACATCGGTTAGACCGGCTTCCAGCGTTACGTCCCGGAACACTCCCCGGTCGTTGCGCAGGAGCGCGTTTCGCCCCGCCAAATCCGCTCTGAATCCTCCAACCGGCAGAAACAGATCCAGATCCCCATCCTTGTCGTAATCTCCCCAGATACTGCCGCCTCCTTTTTTTATATCCGCTATCTCTGCCTGGATGGCATTGCTCCGATCCGTGAACCCCGTTCCCTCCTCATTGTGCCACAGAACGACGCGTTCCCCCCTGTCGTCCCCTCCTGTTAGAATCATTTCCGGCCAGCCATCGTTGTCGTAATCTCCGAAACCTATCCCCCTCCCCCCATCGCCGATCCATTTGATCTCTTTCGTAAAAAGGGATTGGGCTCCGACCGGCCCGGTTAGTAACAGGGAGATCAAAAGAGCCAGGCCGCGCAGAAAAGAGCGTGGGTGAAATGCCGTGATAGTCATTGTGGGCTCCTTGTGGAAGTCGCGGTATCAGGAGAGAGATGATACCCAGGGCGCGTTTCTGCCCAGATCGATTCACACCGATCACACCGAAATTATACGCAAAGGCTGTGCCAAAAAGCACAAAGAATTTTTCTCTGGAAAATAACATGTTGATATTAAATAGCTTATAACTGAATAGCACCCCACACCCACTCTTTCCCCTTATTCCACTCTTTCCAGCTTTCCGGACAAAAACCCTGCAAAGATCCCTTTTTCGCCGGATTTCCCGGTTTTCCGTCCGGCTTTCCGGATAGCTACCCATATCTCAATTCCAGCACCGTTCCCCTGCCCCCTTTATTATCCCGCGATCAAAGATTATCTTAAAAACCCCAACCAAACCATTTCTCCCAGATACCAACCGGAGCCCGGGAGATTGCGAAAGTATCTATCAGGAGGAGTATGCCACGCACCAAGCTGACCCCGGCGATGGAGCAGTACATGCGCTTCAAGCGCCAGTATCACGACGCCATTCTGTTCTTTCGCATGGGCGACTTCTACGAGATGTTCTTCGACGATGCCAAGGAGGCAGCGCAGCTCCTCGGCCTCACCCTCACCTCCCGCAACCACGGCAAGACCGCCGGCGAAGTGCCCCTGGCCGGCGTGCCCCACCACGCCATGGAAGGGTATCTGGCCAAATTGATCCAGCGGGGCCGCAAAGTCGCCATCTGCGAACAGGTAGAAGATCCGAAGCAGGCCAAAGGGGTGGTCAAACGGGACGTCGTCCAGGTGGTCTCTCCCGGCACCGCCCTGGCCGATTCGATGCTCGACCAACAGCGCAACAACTTCCTCCTCGCCCTCTGCCGCCAGACCGATAAGATCGGCCTCGCCAGCGTCGACCTCTCCACCGGCGACTTCACCCTCAACGAACTCCCCGCCCACCGCCTCGAAGACGAGCTGACCAGCCTGACCCCGGCCGAACTCCTCATCGCCGAGGACGCAGAGGAGAGCTGGGTCGCCGAGCTCAAACGCATCCTTCCCGGCGTCGCCCTCAGCCGCGCCGACGACTGGCAGTTCGAGCGCGACGGAGCGTACGAACTCCTGCTCGAACAGCTCAAGGTGCAGTCGCTGAAGGGATTCGGCTGCGACGACATGGACGTCGCCATCCGCGCCGGCGGAGCCGCCATCAGCTACCTGCGCGACAATCAGCGCGGCGCGGTCGAGCACATCAACCGGGTCACCCGACGCCACAGTGACGACTTTGCGCTGATTGACGCCGCTGCCCAGCGCAACCTGGAATTGCTGGCCAATCAGCAGGACGGGGGCAAGACCAACAGCCTGCTCGAAATCCTCGACCAGAGCCGCACCCCGATGGGCGCCCGCCTCCTGCGCCGCTGGGTCGTCTCGCCGCTGAAGGAACCGGCCGCCATCGACCAGCGCCTCGACGCCGTGCAGGAGCTGGTCGAACACCGCGACATCCGCCGCAAGCTGCGCGAACAGCTGCGCCAGGTCGGCGATCTGGAACGCCTCATAGCACGCATCTGCTGCCAGCGCGCCAACGGCCGCGACCTGGTCGGCCTGGCCCGCTCACTGACCGTCCTCCCCGAACTGCGCAGCCTGCTCGCCGACGCCCGGTGCGACCTGCTGCAGCAACTGACCCGACAGGAACTCCCCGAAGTCGGCGAACTGGTCGACCAGATCCGCAACGCCCTGGTCGACGAGCCCCCCGCCGTGCTCACCGAAGGCGGCCTGATCCGCGACGGCTACAACGCCGAAGTGGATGAACTGCGCCAGATCAGCACCGGCGGCAAGGACTTCATCGTCCAGCTGCAGATCCGCGAGCGGGAGCGCACCGGCATCAACTCCCTCAAGGTCGGCTACAACCAGGTCTTCGGCTACTACATCGAAATCAGCAGGGCCAACCTGGACAAGGCGCCCGAAGACTACATCCGCAAGCAGACCCTGACCAACGCCGAGCGCTACATCACCCCCGAACTCAAGGAATACGAAGCCAAAATCCTGGGCGCCGAGGAGAAACTCCAGGCGCTGGAAAACCGCCTCTTCCTGGAGCTGCGCACCCAGGTCGCCCGCTGGGCCGCTCAGGTGCAGCAGGCCGCCCGCTCTCTGGCTCGCATCGACCTGCTCTCCGGTCTCGCCGAAGTGGCCGAGAGCGAAAACTACGTGCGGCCGCAGATCGACGCCGGCACCGGCATCGCCATCCAGTCCGGTCGCCACCCGGTCGTCGAGCGCCAGCTGCGCGAGGGACGCTTCGTCCCCAACGACGTCACCATCGACACCACCGGTCACCAGATCCTGCTGATCACCGGCCCCAACATGGCCGGCAAGTCCACCATCATCCGCCAGGTCGGCCTGATCGTGCTCATGGCTCAGATGGGTGGCTTCGTGCCGGCGCGCACCGCCCGCATCGGCGTCGTCGACCGCATCTTCACTCGGGTCGGCGCCTCCGACAACCTGGCGCGCGGTGAGAGCACCTTTATGGTGGAGATGAACGAGGCGGCCAACATCCTCAACAACGTCACCGACCGCAGCCTGATCCTGATCGACGAACTCGGCCGCGGCACCAGCACCTTCGACGGCCTGAGCATCGCCTGGGCGATCGTCGAATACCTCCACAAACAGCCGAAAGCCCACCCGCGCACCCTGTTTGCCACCCACTACCACGAGATGACCGAGCTGGCCGACGTCCTCGACCGGGTGGAGAACTTCAACGTCCAGGTGCGCGAAGAGGGAGACCACGTCGTCTTCCTCCACCGCCTGGGCCCGGGTCCGGCCGACCGCAGCTACGGCATCAACGTCGCCCAGATGGCCGGCATGCCCACTCAGGTGATCGACCGCGCCAAAGAGATCCTCCACCGCCTGGAGCAGGAACAGATCGACACCGATCAGATCCATGCCGCCGACGGCAACGGCCAGAGTGAATACCCGATAAAAGAAGAGAGGGTGATAGTCGAACCGGAAGAGGAAATAGAACCGGAAGAGGAAGCGAGCGAAGAGAGGATCTCCGAGCCCAAAACCCAGCTCGAACTCTTCCCCACGACCCCGGGCCTCGGAGCCGAACTCGCCGGGGAACTGAGCGCTATGGAGCTGAGCCAGGTCACGCCGCTACAGGCGCTGCTCAAACTCCACGAGTGGAAGGAAAAACTGAAGGAAACTGGTGCTCAGTAGTCTGTCGGGATTAATTTTGAGTATGGAAACTTGCGAAAATGCCTGAATTTACTGCAGAACAGTAGTAGCGTTCTTTTTATTGAGAGGAGAACCGGCCATGGCGTCCCCCGCCGATCACTTCACCCGCCTGCAAAAAATCGCCATCTTCCTCATCGTCATCGGCGAGGAGAGAACGCGTGAAATCCTCGCCGACCTGGACGTGGATACCATAGAACAGCTCAACGCCGCCATCGCCGGGCTGGGACAGCTGACGCCGCATGAGAAGGCGGCGGTCATGATCGAATTCGGGGATATGTTCTACAAGGATATCCCCCTGAAGGCCAAATTAGAGGAGCCCGAACTTCCAACACCCCCTTCGCCTCCGTCACCAACGGCGACCCAGATACCGACCGAGTCTCAGGCAACGACTGAGTCTCAGGCGCCGCCCCTTCCGTCACCACCACCACCACCACCGCCACCGACTCCATCCAAAGAGGACGAGGAAGCGATCCGCAGCGCCCTGCAGCAGTTGCGGCGCCGGGTGGATCCGGGCAAGGTCGACTGGGGCCGCGCCGGCTACGACTTCGGCGAGGGCTTCAGGGGGCCGGAGGGAAGGCGTTGATCAGCAGCTGATGCTCCGCTCCCGCTCGGCCAACAGCCTCAATTCCTGCACTTCGTCGATAACCGCCCGGACGATGACGCCCAGGACAGACATGGCCAGCACCAGTTCGCCCAACAGAAGAGCCGTATCCATCTACACCTCCTAATTCCCATTTATTATTTCTATTCAGGTCCTCCCTGTTTTTCAGCAAAACCCGCACCAGATTGCCAAAAAAACGCCAAGTCCTTTAATTTCATAGAGTAACCGTTTTTAAGGATAGCTGTCCCACCCCGGCCGCCCGGAAGAAATTCCCGCGCGCTCCGACTTCCTTTCCCCTGCTATGCCCAAAAACAGCACCAGTCAGGAAACGATCTGGGGGCGCCACCCGGTGCTCGAGGCGCTCAAATCCGGCCGCACCCTTCAGCGCCTGCTCGTCGCCCGGGGCACCCGCGGCCCGATCATCGACGAGATCTTCGACCGGGCCCGCCAGGCCCACATCCCCTACGACCTGGAGGATCGCATCGCCCTCGACCGGATCGCCGGAACCCAGCACCAGGGCGTGGTCGCCATCCTGGCCGCCCGCGCCTACGCCGACTTTTCCGACCTCCTAGCCGACCTCGATCCGACCCGCGCTTTTCTCGTCTTTCTCGACGCCGTCCAGGACCCCCACAACCTGGGGGCTATCCTCCGCACCGCCCACGCCGTGGGTGCCGACGGCGTCGTCGTCCAGGAGCGCGGTGCCGCCGGACTCACCCCGGTCGCCGTCAAAGCGGCCGCCGGTGCCGCCGAACACATCCCGATCTGTCGGGTGCCCAACCTCCAGAAAGCGTTGCACCAGGTCAAAGAGGCCGGCCTGTGGATCATGGGGCTGGACGCCGAGGGGGATGCCGATTTTACCAACGTCGATTTCCGCACCCCCTGCGCCGTGGTCGTCGGCAGCGAGGGCAAGGGACTCCGCCGCCTGGTGCGCGAGGCGTGCGACTTTCTGGTCCGCATCCCCATGGGCCGGGGGGAAGTCGGCTCCTTCAACGCCTCGGTCGCCGCCGGCCTGGTGCTCTACGAAGTCCTTCGCCAGCGCCGCTCGGACTGAAAAAATGCCGTCCCGTTCGCCCATCCGCCTGCTTCTCCTCTTTCTCCTCCTCTGCATTCCCCTTCCTCTCCACGCCCAGATGGAGGAGACGGAGAAAGCGGCCATCGACACCGGCCTGGCCGCCGCCCATTCCCTGCTCGAGGCGGCCCAGAGGGGGAACACCCGCCGCGGCTTCGACTACCAGGCGGAGATCTTCCTCGTCTACGGTCAGGAGGGAGACTCGATCCTGCTCCGCGGTCATCCCGCCCGCGTCACCTATCGGGGGGCGGAGCTGGAGGCGGCCGAGATGATCTATCGGCGCGTCGAGGACGTGGTGGAAGCCCGCGCCCTGCGCGACAGCAGCGGCGCCCTCTATGGCGAGCCAGTTCTCAAGCGCGACAGGGAAACCCTGCGCGGCGAGCGCATCCTCTACGATCTGGGGCGGGAACAGGGGACCATCCTGGAAGGGCGGATCCACCGCGAAAAGAAGCACTACGCCGGCGAGCGCATCCGCACCCTGTCCGGCGAGGAGTTCCACGTCGGCAGCGGCTCCCTCAGCACCTGCGACTATCCCGACCCGCACTTCGACTTCTACAGTCCGCGCATCAAGGTGCTGATGGACGACATAGCCATCGCCCGACCGGTCTACTTCCGCGTCAAGCAGCGACGGCTGTTCTGGATCCCCTTCTACATCTTCTCCCTGCGCCAGGACCGCCAGTCCGGCCTCCTGACGCCCAGCTTCGGCAATCGTTCTGTCAGTTCTATCGACTCCAGTACCGAGTGGGAGCTGCGCAACCTGGGCTACTACTTCGCCCCCAACGACTACTGGGACCTTACCCTTTCCGGCAATCTGCGCCAGCGCTCCGGCTGGCTGGCGCGCATGGAACTGGACTACGCCCTCCGCTACCACTGGAACGGACAGCTGGACACCCAGATCGAAAACCGCCAGGAAGGGAGCCGGACGCAGCGCGCCTGGCGCGTCAACATGCGCCACAACCAGACGCTGAGCCCCACCGCCAGCCTGCGCGCCTCGGGCACCTTTCAGAGCAACAAGAGCTTCAGCCAGGACAACAGCAGCGATCTGCAGGACCGCCTCAACCGCACCCTGCGCTCCAACCTGAGCTACAGCAAGCGCTGGTCGAAATCGGGCAACAGCCTGAGCATCAACGCCAGCCAGACCAAGAACCTCGACACCGAGACCTTCGACGTGGTCCTCCCCGAAATCAGCTTGCGCAAGGCGCGCAAACCGCTGTGGGATAGGGGCAAGCCCTCCACTGCCAGGCGCAGCGGGGGAACGTCGGCTCCCACTCCCTGGTACAGCCGCATCTACTACGACGGCAGCGCCCGCCTGCGCGACAGCCGGCGCGGCACCAGCGCCGACACGACCGAGACCACCAGCGCCGACCTCGGCTTCAGACTGTCGTCGCAGTTCAAGCCGTTCTCCTGGCTGCAGCTCAGCCCCAGCCTCAACGAGAGCTGGCGCGACACCGACCTGCGCCGCTCCTCGGCCCGCAGCCGGCGCACCGATCAGCTGAACGGATCGGTCGCCCTCACCCAGACCTTCTACGGCCTCTTCCATCCCTCCATCTGGCGCGTCAATGCGCTGCGCCACGTGCTCAAGCCGAACCTCTCCCTCAGCTACCAGGCCAGCCGCGCCGACACCGGCGGCTTCTTAGGATTCGGAGGAAACGGCAGCGACTGGAAGCAGAAGCGACGCCTTAACGCCCGCCTGGACAATACCTTCTGGGCCAAAATCCAGCGCGGCGAAGAAGAGGCGAAAGTCCGCCTGGCGCAGCTCAATTTCTCCACCAGCTACGACTTCGAGGATAAGCAGACCCCCCTGGCCGACCTGAGCAGTAGTTTGAGCATCGCCGCCGGTCGCGCCTTCGACACCCGCCTGACCATGCGCTCGGAGTTCTACGACGACCGGGACGAACTTCATCTGCTCGCCCCTCGACTCAAACAGTTCGAACTGCGAACGAGCCTGAAATACACCCAGCGCGTGCAGAAATCCGGAGATCGGCAGGAGGACGACCGGCGTTCGTCGGCGTCGTCCTCCTCCTCTTCCTTCGGTTCCTCTTCTCCCTATTCCTCATCCTCCCGCAGCTCCTCCTCTTTCGGCCAGCAGGACTTCGGCTACGAGAGCGGCCTGCGCGACGACATCCGCAACCGCGGTCGGGGCCGACGCCTGCAGCTGAGCCACTACTACTCCCGCACCCGCTCCTCCACCCGCACCACCACCCGATCCTGGCTGCGCGCCTCCACCGGTTTCTCTCTGGGCCGGACGTCGCACCACGACTACACACTGCCCAAATGGCACATCGACTACTCGCTCAACTACGATCTGCACGCGAAAAAACCGATCCTCTCCACCGACCGCGTCACCTCCGAACTCCTCTCCATCCAGCGGGAGTTCCACGACTGGACCGCCACCTTCAATATCGAACCCACCAGTTTTCACCGGGAACACACCTTCTTCTTCAAAGCCCAGCTCAAAGATATCCCCCAGATAAAGTTCGAACGCGGCGACAGCCGCCTGTAGATCAGACCATTCCTCCCTCCGCAATGGTCTGAATCGCTCTATTTCCATATATTTAGATGTTTTTCAAAGACATGTGATAACATCGTTGTGAACTCCTGTTTGCCAATGCGAAAAAATAAATGAGAGTACTGGTACAGCGCGTCACCCGGGCGCAGGTCACCGTCGATAGCCAGATTTGTGGCCAAATCGGCCCGGGCCTGGTGCTGCTGGTCGGCTGTCATTCCGCAGACGACGACCAGGCGCTGCGCTTCTGCGCCGAAAAATGTGCCCACCTGCGCATCTTCGCCGACGACCAGGGCAAGATGAACCGCTCGATCATCGATGTCGGCGGTGCCGTTCTGGCCATCTCTCAGTTCACCCTCTACGCCGACTGCCGCAAGGGGAGGCGCCCCGGCTTTGCCGATGCCGCCCCTCCCGAGCTGGCCGAGCCCCTGTACGAGCGCTTCATCCAGTTGCTGGAAGAGCTGGGATTGGAGATCGCCCGGGGGATCTTCGGCGCCCATATGGAAGTGGAAATCCACAACGACGGCCCCGTGACCCTGATGGTGGAGAGCGTCTGAATGACATCAGCTTCCGAGCAGCCTCGCCTGATCCTCGGCTCTGCCTCCCCGCGTCGGGCCGAGTTGATGCGCCAGCTCGATCTGACCTACACCCGAATCGTCAGTCCGGAGGAAGAGCCGGTTCCCGACGGCCATCGTCCCGAGGAGTTCGTCCTCCTCTCGGCCGGCGCCAAAGCGCGGGCGGTCGACCGCCTGGTGCGGGAGCGGAACGAGCACCCGGCCATCGTCATCGGCGCCGACACCGTGGTCTGCCTGGAGGATCGCATCCTCGGCAAACCGACCGATGCCCCGGATGCGGCTGCCATGCTGCGCGACCTCTCCGGGCGGGACCACCAGGTCTACACCGGCCTCGCCCTGATCCTCCCGGACGGGGGAGAGCTGCGCAACTACGCCGCAACCCTGGTGCGCATGTGCCCCCTCTCCGCAGCAGACATCGCCTGGTATGTCGCCTCCGGAGAACCGCTCGACAAAGCCGGCGCCTACGGCATACAGGGGCTGGGAGGGCGCTTTATTGAACGGATTGAAGGTTGTTATTATAATGTGGTAGGCCTGCCTCTGGTGACCCTCAGTCGACTGCTTCGAGAGGCGGGCTACCGGTTCCACCATTCCCAACCGGAAGGCGGTCGATAGCCGATGAGTGAAGAACAGAGCCTTTCCGAAAAGCTGCGCGCCGCCCGCGAGCAGCAGGGCAAGAGCATCGAGGAAGTCCGCCGGCAAACCGGCCTGAGCAGCGACCTTCTCGAGGGCCTGGAAGCCGGCCGCTTCGACGTGGTCGAGCCGGTGTTCACGCGCATGTCCCTGCGCTCCTACGCCGAATATCTGGGCCTGGAAGCCGACCCTCTCCTCGAACAGTACGACAGAGATCATCCCCCGGCCGTCCAGCCGACGCCGGTAAAGGTTCCTGCGCCGGAAACCGCCACCGGAGTGACTTCCTCTAAAAGAAGGTCCCAACTGCCCATCGACGCGAGCGGCCTGCGCATCGTCGCTCTGGCGATCTCGGCCCTGGCCGTTTTCCTGCTGATCCTCTACATCTTCGACGACCAGACCGACGCGCCGACACCGACGGACGCACTCCCGGAGCGCACCGCTCCCCCTGCGCGGCGAGCCGAGGCCTTCCCTCCACCCGCTCTCTCGATCGACCGGGAGGAGCCCGCCGTTGCAAGCGCATCGCCAGAGACCGACGCCGACCTCGAGCCGGTGCCCGCAGAAGAAGCTGCCCCATCCGAGTTACCCACCTCCGCTGCCGATTCGCTCGAAGCCGAAGCGACGGCTGCAGAGATATCTCCGGGAGCACAGACGGCTGCGGAAATTCCCGTGGACGACGGGGAACCGCCGCCGCAGGAGGATGCCCTCGCAGAACTCGAGGCAGACGCCGCGGAAATTCCCGAGCCAGACGTGGCTCTCGTAGAAGAAGCACCCGCACCCGAAGAAGCTCCGCCGCAAGATTCCCCCGTAGCCGCTGGTGATGAGGCGCAGATCGACGCAGATCCCGCACCTCCCGTTACAGAGACTTCCAGCCTCCCCACTCCGGTGAGCGCCGACTCCCTGTTCCAGCTCGAAGTCGAGGCGGTCGACTCCACCTGGGTACAGGTCAGGTGGGATGGCAGCGGCATCTTCGAGGGCACCATCCCTCGCGGCGAGCGGCGACTCTGGCAGGCGCACCAGTTCTTTCTGGTGCGCTCCGGCCGGGCTCACGGCCTGCGCTACTGGTTCCAGGGACAGCTCCTGGGCGAGGGACGCCTCGGAGATCCCACCCGGGTCCTTCGCTTCCGCGCCGAGGTGGAGGGCATCACCCTCCTGGGACCCGATCTCCAGCCGTTGAACGCCCAGCCCGACGCCGACGACCAACCATGAGGGGACGCTACGCGGAAGTCGCTCTACCCCCTCCCATCGCCCGGGAATACACCTACCTCCTGAGCCCCGAACTGGCCGCCGAGGTCCGGCTCGGAGACCTGGTCCTGGTGCCCGTGGGCGGACGCCAGCTGAGCGGCGTCGTCGTTGCCCTGCCCCCGTCTCCTCCCGACGGAATCCAGGAAAACCGCATCCGTCCCCTCGCACAGATCCTCGAACCCGAGGCACTCACCCCCGAATTGATCGACCTTTGCCGCTGGATGGCCGACTACTATTTCGCCCCGCTGGGCAGCGCCCTGATGGCCTCTATCCCACCCGGCCTGCAGCGCTCTTCCAATCGCCAGGTGCGCCTGGGCGAAACCGTTCCATCCGGCCCCGACCCCGACCCGGCCGAGGCCCGGCTTCTGGACGAGTTGCGCGCCAGTGGCCCTCTCAGCGTCTCCGCGCTGCGCCGTCGCCTGGGGAGCCGGGGTATGGAAAAGAGCCTCCGACGCCTGCGCCAGACCGGCCGCATCGAAATCGCCCCGGGGCTCCCCAAAGCCAGGACGCAGACCCGCCGCGAACAGTGTCTCCGTTTGGTCGATACCGCCCGCGCACAGGAGGCGCTGGAGACGATCCCTTCCCGAGCGCGCAAACAGATCGCCTGCCTGCGCCACCTGCTCGACGGCGAAGGGGAAGCTTCCCGCAAAGCGCTCGTCGACGATGGTTTCGGCCCCACCGTGCTCGCCGCCCTGGAGGAGCGCCGCCTGGTGGAGCGGTTTGAGCGCGAGGTGGTTCGCGACCCCCTCGCCCACATCGGCCCGCAAGAAGCGGATGCGCATCGGCCGAATCCCGATCAGCAGCATATCATAGACTCCCTGTGCGCCGCCCTCGATCAGCGCCGGTTCCACCCCGCTCTGCTGCAGGGAGTCACCGGCAGCGGCAAAACCCTGGTCTATATCCACGTCGTCGCCCGCGCTCTGAAACAGGGCCGCTCCGCCATCGTACTGGTCCCCGAAATCGCCCTCGCCTGGCAGATGGTGCGGCGCTTCAAAAGCCACTTCGGCGATCAGGTGGCCGTGCTCCATAGTCAGCTCTCCGAAGGGGAGCGCTACGACACCTGGAAGCGACTGCGGAGCGGCGACCAGCGTCTGGTCATCGGCCCCCGCTCCGCTATCCTCGCCCCCCTCCTCAACCTGGGACTCATCGTCGTCGATGAGGAGCACGACTCCTCCTACAAGCAGGAAGATCTGGACAGCAGCCAGCCCCTCTCCTACAACGGCCGCGACCTGGCCCTGGTGCGGGGCCGCCGCCTGGACGCCGTCGTCCTGCTCGGTTCGGCCACTCCCAGCCTGGAGTCCTACTGGAACGTGCACAGCGGCAAATACCATCTGTATGAGCTGCCGAACAGGGTCGACGACCGCCCTCTGGCCCGGGTGGAGGTGGTGGATATGAAGCGGGAGCCGTTCCAGAAAAAGCAGCGCGCCATCTTCTCGCACATCCTGCGCCTGAAGATGCAGGAGCGCCTGGACAGAGGAGAGAAGATCATCCTCCTGCAAAACCGCCGGGGGTTCGCACCCTTCATCGTCTGCGCCTCCTGCGGCGAAGCGGTCGAGTGCCGCAGCTGCCGCGTCTCCCTGACCTATCATCGCCGCGCCTCGATCCCGGAGATGCGCTGCCATTACTGCGATTTCAGCGGACCCCCACCGCCGGTCTGCCCCTCCTGCAACGGCGCCGAACTCCGCTTTGAAGGGGTCGGCACCCAGAAGGTCGAGGATGCTCTGCTGGAACAATTCTCCGGCATCAGAGTCATTCGCATGGACGTCGACACCACCGGCTGGAAGGGAGCCCACGACGAACTGGTCGAGCGCTTCCGCCGCGGCGAGGCCGACGTGCTGCTGGGTACCCAGATGGTCGCCAAGGGGCTCGACTTCCCCGAAGTGACCCTGGTCGGCGTCATCTCCGCCGACACCGGCATGCACATGCCCGACTTCCGCGCCGCCGAGCGCAGCTTCCAACTGCTCACCCAGGTGGCCGGCCGCTCCGGGCGCGGCCAGACGCCGGGTGAAGTGGTGATCCAGACCCTGCTGCCCGACGACGGCGTGCTCAGATCCGCCGCCCGTCAGGACTTTGCCACCTTTGTCGAAGGGGAACTCGGCGAGCGCCGCGAGGCGAGTTTCCCCCCCTTCGGCCGGCTCGTTCTGCTCCGCTGGCAGGGAGCCGACGAGGAGGAAGTGGAGGCGGTCGCCCGCCGGGGAGCGACCGAGCTGAACCAGTCGCTGTCCGCCGACGCCGCCCTCCTGGGCCCCGCACCGGCCCCCCTGGCCCAGCTCCGGGGTCGCTATCGCTGGCAGGCGCTGCTGCGCGGCGACTCCGCCCAGCGGCTGCACGCCATCGTCGCCCGCTCGCTGCCGGGGATGAGGGCCGCCTGTAGCGGATCGGTCACCATGACCGTAAACGTCGATCCACTTACCATGATGTGAGGCGCTGCTCGCCAGTCGCCAGCACCTCACATGGAAAGCCGAACGATATGTATCTCCTTTGCTGCGTCGCCGTGCTTCTCATTCTCTACCCGCCCGCCGTCCATCCCCAGGAAGGGGAGGAGTGGGCGGCCTACACCAGCATGGGCAATATCGGCGATCTGCTGGTCCACGAGAACGAAGTCTGGTCCCTCACCACCGGCGGTCTGCTGCGCTTCGACCGCCAGACCCAGACCTACGCCCGCTTCACCCGGGTCGATGGTCTGGCCGGAAACCAGGTCTCGAGCGCCACAGTCGACGCCAACGGCCATCTCTGGTTCGGCACCGACCGCCAGGGATTGAGCCGCTACCGCCCCGAGACCGGTAGTTTCGACCCCCCCTTTCTCGATTTCGAAGGCCTCAATATCGCCTCCCTGCTCGCCGACGGCAATCGCCTGCTCGTGGGCACCGGTCGCGGCATCAGCGCCTTCCTCATCGACAAGGAGGAGGTGAAGGAGACCTACCGCCAGCTGGGCGGCATGCCCAAGGATACCGAAGTCGAGGCGATGATTCTGTTCGCCGGCAAGCTGTGGGCCGGCACTACCAAGGGAATTGCCTGGGTCGACCTGGACCTGCCCAACCTGCAGGACCCCGACAGCTGGGAAGCGGGCAGCACCGGCAGGGCGATGGATTTTCTCGTCTTTGCCGACACCCTCTTCTGCGCCACCTCGCGCGGCGTCTGGCGCTTCGATCCGGATCAGAACCGCTTCCGGCTGGACCTCCCCGGCAAGGACATCATCGATCTCGAAATCTTCAGAGACAACATCACCGCCCTCTCCCGCGAAGGGGTCTTTTATCAGCGCCGGACGCAGTTCGACTGGACCGACGACGTCGTCCCGCGGATCAGCGGCGCGCATGCCCTCTCGCTGATCGACGACGCCCTCTGGGTCGCCACCGAGAGCGGTCTGAGGGTGCTCGGCGGCAATGCCCCCCCGCCTTCGCGCGAACCGACCGCCAGCCGCTTTTTCGACTTGGAGATGAGCGCCGACGGCCACCTCTGGTCGGCCACCGTGCCCAAGGACAACATCATTCCCTTCGGGCTCTACCAGTTCGACGGCGAAGGCTGGACCGTCCACAACCTCAAGACCGGACTCTCCTCCGAATACGTCACCAGCGTCGAGGCCGATTCTCTGGACCGAATCTGGATCGGCAATTGGGGACGCGGCATCGACGTGCTCGACAGCACCGGCACCTGGCGCCGCCTGAATCACGACAACTCGGTGTTGCGCGGTATCGGCGCTTCCGAGAGCTTCGTGGCGATCAGCGATATCGCCCGCGACCCCCAGGGGCTGATGTGGATTTCCAACGTCCAGATCGGCCTGGCCGTGATGGACGGCTATCCCGCCCGCCAGAGTTTCATGTATGAGACCACCCGCCTCGGTCTGACGCCCGGCAGGGATACCGGCCAGATAGCCATCGGTGCCGACGGTCTCAAGTGGCTGTCGACCGCCCTGGACGGCTTCCTCCTCTTCGACGACGGCGGCACCCCGTTTTCCGAGGGAGACGAGTACGCCCAGCTGTTCAGTACAGCCTCGGAGAGCCGCCTGACCAGCAACCGCACCAGCGATATCCTGGTCGATCGATCCGGCAAGATCTGGGTCGGCACCGACAACGGTCTGAACGTCGTGCGCGGCACCTATTCCCGCAATCCGCGCAACTTTCGCGTCGACGAATGGCGCGTCTACAACACCGCCAACGGTCTGCCGGCAAACTCGATTACCGCCCTGGCCGAAGATGCCAGGGGAAATATCTGGGTCGGTACCGACGCCGGTCTGGCCCAGGTCACGACCGCCGGTGACGTTCCCTTTGCTCTCACCTCCACCAACAGCGGCCTGATCGCCGATCAGGTCAACTCCCTGTTCTTCGACCCGGCCGCAGGCGCACTCTGGATCGGCACCATGGACGGCCTCAGCCGGCTGCGCGTGGAGGGCGGCGGGAATGCGAACAGCGTCTCCTGGCAGGTCTTTCCCAATCCTTTCCAGCTCGGCAGCCTCTCCGCCGAACTGACCTTTGCCGGCCTGCCGCTGGGCGCAGGACTCGACATCTTCACCATCGACGGCCATCTCGTTCGCCGCATCGAGGGCACCCCCGGGCAGGGAACGGTCCTGTGGAACGGCCAGAACGAAGCCGGCTTCCTGGCCGGCTCGGGCATCTACTTTTTCGTCGCCCGGGGGGAGACGGGCACTCCCGTCCGCGGCCGTTTTGCCGTGGTCAACACCCGGTGAATGTCATGAAGCGACTGCGCAATCCGATCTGCATCGGCCTGTTCCTGGGGATCGCCGTCCTGAGCACCATCGGCGCCGCTCAGGAGGATAAGCTGCTCTTCACCATCGCCCGCCTGCAGTACGGCGGCGGCGGCGACTGGTACAGCAACCCCTCCTCCCTGCCCAACCTGCTCGCCTTTATCCGCGCGCAGACCCGCATCGAAGCCGCCGCCAGGGAGGCCAGGGTGCAGATCGCCGATGAGGAACTTTTCTCCTATCCGTTCATCTACATGACGGGACACGGCAATGTCTCCTTTTCGCCCGAGGAGAGGGGGCGCCTGCGCCATTACCTGGAGAGCGGCGGCTTTCTGCACGCCGATGACAACTACGGCATGGACGAGAGCTTTCGCCGCGAGATGGCCGCCATTTTCCCCGACAAGCAGCTGGTCGAACTGCCTCCCGAACACGGTATTTTCCACTCCCACTTCGACCTGGCGGACGGACTCCCCAAGATCCACGAACACGACGGCAAACGGTCCCAGGCGCTGGGACTCTTCGCCGCAGAGCGCCTGATCGTACTCTACACCTACGAGTCGGATCTTGGGGATGGCTGGGAGGATGAACAGGTGCACGGCGACTCTCCGGAAAAGCGCCGCGCCGCCCTGGAGATGGGCACCAATATCGCGGTCTGGGCGCTGACCCATTGAGGCCGCCTGTAAAATACGCATCGCCAACTTATTTCGTGTCTATACATTAATTTGACCGCGTACCGGCATCCACCTGAATCGGCCGCCGTTCCGCCATCGCCCACCTCTCACTCGACCGAGCCTTGCCGTTGAGCGACGATCGCCCATCCATCAGTGCCGCCGACCGGCACTACCAATCCCTGCTCTCCGGATTGACCTCTTTGCGCCGCAGTTCCCTGCTCCTCGAACTGGGCGCGGCGCTCATTCTGGGACTGGGGGTCTGTCTGGGACTGGCGTCCGTCTGGATCGGCGTCGAAGCGCTCTTCTACCTTCCCCCGACAACGCGCCTGTCTCTCGGTTTGACCGTCGTTTTGGGCTCTGTCGCAGCCCTCTGTTACTATCTGTTCCGGCGTCTATCCGGCCGTCTCTCCCTGTCTGGCTTCAGCCGCTACGTCGAGCTCCGCTGCCCCGAATTGGGAGAACGCCTGATCAGCGCTCTGGAGCTGTGGCGCCAGCCGATCGCCCGCCAGCTCTATTCCGCCGACCTGCTGGCCGCCACCGTGATCGACGCCGATCGCACCCTCGAGCAGATCGAGCGCAGGGCAATCCTCGATCCGCGCCGACTGATGCGCCACGCCCGCTTCCTGGCCCTGGTCATCCTGGTCGGCGGACTCGCGCTGACGCTCAGCGACGACATGGCCGCCGCTCTCTACCGCTGCGCTCATCCCCTGACTCCCTTCATCAGAGAGCCGCGCACCCGCATCGCCATCCATCCCGCTCCCCTGGAGGTGATCAAGGGAGAAGATGCCGTCATCGGCATCCACTTCAGCGGCGACCGACCGCGCACCGCCCGCATCCTCAGACGCGAAAGCGACACCGCCCTCTGGCAGGAGGAGGAACTCGTCGTCGATCGCGCCGATTCGCTGACCTACACCTTTCCGGGGGTGAAGCGCTCCTTTTCCTATCGGGTTCACGCCGGCGACGGCCAATCGCCCGTCCAGCATCTGGAGGTCATCGATCCGCCCGGAGTCCAGCGCCTGCGCCTCACCTACCACTATCCGGCCTATAGCAATCTGCCGGTCCGCCTCGAAGAGGAAAGCGGCGATATCCACAGCCTGGCCGGCACCCGCGTCGATCTGGAGATCGTCGCCAGCAAACCGCTGTCGTCGGCCACTCTGGTGCTCGACGACAGCCTCAGAAGGCCGGCCCGCGTGGAGGAGCGCCGGGCCTTCGCCCATCTGCAGATCGACCACTCCGGCCACTACCACCTGGAGCTGGTCGACGCCAAGGGGGTGGGCAGTCGCAATCCGATCCGCTACACCATCGATCTGATCGCCGATGCCGCCCCACAGGTGGCCATCTCGGACCCGGGTCGCGATCTCGATCTGCCCGAAAACATGCAGGTGCTGTTGGCGGTCGAGGCGGTCGACGATTTCGGCATCGGCGCTCTCACCCTGGTGCACCGCGTCAACGAAGAGACAGAGGAACGGTCCCCCCTCCGCTTTCCCCCCGGCCGCGAGGTGAATCTGGCCCACCTGTGGGACCTGTCGGCCACCGATCTCCTCCCCGAGGACCGCATCTACTACCGCGTCGAGGCACTCGACAACGACCAGGTCTCCGGCCCCAAAATGGGCGTCAGTCGCGAATACGTGCTCCGCTTCCCTTCTCTGTACGAACTCTACGAGGAGACGACCCGGGCCCAGGAGAAAAGCCTGGACGAACTCGAGGCACTCGCCGCCGAGGGCCGCCAGGCGAGCGATTATCTGGAGCAGATGCGCCGCGAACTGCTCAGGGAAGAAGAGCTGAGCTGGGAACAAAAAAAGGAACTCGAGGCCACGCTGGGCCGCGAAGCGGAACGGGCCGAGGAGGTGGAAGAGCTGGCGCAGGAACTCCAGGAGACGGTCGAACAGCTGGAGGAGAACGGTCTGAGTTCGGAGGAGATCCTCGAACAGATCGCCGAAATCCGCGAGCTGATGTCTCAGGTGATCACCCCCGAGCTGCGCGAGGCGCTGGAGCAGGTGCAGCAGGCGTTGGAGAATCAGAATCCGACCGAACTGGCCGAGGCGCTTCGCCAGTTCAACGAGGACCAGCGCGCCTTCCAGGAGCGCCTGGAGCAGACCATCGCCCTGCTCGAACAAGTGCGCACCGAGCAGCGCCTCGAAGCGGCGGTACAGCAGGCGGCCGATCTCGAAGAGCGCCAGGCGCGCATCAATGAAGAGCTGGAGCAAGAAGCGGCCAGTGAGCGCCTGCAAATGCAGGAGGGCAGTCTGCAGCGCGACACCGAGCGCCTGCAGCGGGAACTGGAGGAGTTGAGCCAGGCCATGAGCCCGTTCAGCGAAGAGACCGCAGAGCAGCTGTCCGCCCTCGCCGAGGAGATGGAGAGCCGGGATTTCAGCGGTCGCATGCAGGAGATGATCGAGCGCTTGCAGGCGACGCCAAACATGGAAGCGCGTCGGCTGGGCGCCAGCCTGGAGGGAGATCTGGGCGAATTGTCGGCCAGCATGAAACAGCTGCAGGAGGAATTCGTCGCCGAACAGAAGCAGATGCTCGCCAGCGACATCCAGCGGGCAATGCGCGATCTGCTGCGCCTTTCGCACCGGCAGGAACGGCTGCTCGACGACACCCGCAGCCTGCAGCAGGCCCCGTCGCCCGACTTCGCCGAAGAACAGTTTGCCCTCATGCAGTCGGTCGGCCAGGTGACCGAGCAGATCGGCGCTGTCGCCCGCAAAACCCTCAGCCTGGAGCGCCCCCTCGCCGCCACCCTCGGTTATGCGCTGCGCGGCATGCAGGAGGCCGCCCAGCATCTGGGACAGCTGGAGGCAAGAGGCGCCGTCCAACCGCAGTCGACAGCCGTGCAGCACCTGAACGAGTCGGTCCTGCTGCTTCGGGAGAGCCTGGATAATCTGGCCCAGGCGCGCATGCCCTCCAGCTTCGGCGAGGCAATGCAGAAGATGCTCGGTCTCTCCGAACAGCAGAGCCAGCTCAACCAGGCGACTCAGCAGACTTTCGGCGAGGGACAGCAGCCCGGAGGCAAGGGACTCGACCCCCGCCCCGATATAGGCCGCCTGGCCAGCCGGCAGCGACGCCTCATGGAGGCGTTGGAGGAGCTGCGGCGGGCCACTCGCGGCCATCGCGGCGCCCAGCAGCGCATCGGCGCCATCGAGACGGAGATGAAGGAAGTCCTGGGCGATCTGCAGCGACGACGCCTGGAGCAGCGCACCCTGAACGCCCAGCAGCGCATTCTGCAGCGCATGTTGGACGCCAGCCGTTCGATCCACACCCAGGGGTTCGACGAAGAAAAGCGGGCCAGCGAAAGCGGCCGTGACCGCGCCTATGCCGGACCGGCCTGGCTCCCCGAGGATCTCGGACAATCCTTCGATCTACTGCGCGAGGCCATGAAGCACGCCGGGGAAGGGCCGTATCCCGAAGAATACCGTCCCCTCATCCGACGCTACTACGAACAGCTCTTCCAGGATGCCCACAGCGGCAGCGAGGCACCGCAGCCATGAAGATCTCCGCCATCGCTTTCCTCCTCCTCTTCTGCGCCGGCGCTCTCCGTCCGGCCACCGCCCTCGACGCGGTCGATTTGCTCCAGCGCGCCGCGCAGTTTGAACGGGCCGGCGACTTCCAGAAGGCGGTCCGCCTGCTCCTCGACGGCCGCAAAACCCTCGGCGAACCGGATCTTTTCGCCTGGGAATTGTCCCGTCTCTACTTCCAGCAGGCCGACTACCCCCGGGCGGTCGACGCCCTGCTCCTCCTCGTGCGCCAGGCTCCCCAGCGCTACCCGGTAGTCGAACAGCACCTGCTGACGTTGATGGGCGACGAGACGGCGGCCACCGAAATCGGACGTGCCCTGGAGGAGGCGCTGGCTCGGGAAGGCGACGCCGGCGGTTCCAATCGACAGATCGCCCAGCTCGCCTCTGCCTGCGCTCTGGAGCGGGGCGACGCCGCAGCGGGACTGCGGCTACTCGCCGAGCTGGACGACACCCCCGAAAGCGCCGACCTCCTCTTCCAGTACGCCTCCCGCTGCGAAGCCCGGGATCAACAGGAGACGGCGGCCAGGGCCTACGCCCTCTTCGCCGTGCGCCGCCCCGATTCTCCCTACCTCTACCAGGCGCTGCTGCGCCGGGCCGAAATCGCCACCCGCGGGGAAGACCACGCCCGCGCCGCCGAACTCTACGGACAGCTGATCCGCCGCTATCCCGACCGCCCCGAAGCCCAGCAAGCGCTCTTCCATCTGGGCCGCCTGCAGCTGGAAGAGCTGAACGATCTGGAGTCTGCCCGCGCCTCTTTTGAAGCGGCGCTCAAGTCTCCCCATCGGCATCAAGCGGCCGGCCGGGCGCTGGAACTGCTCGCCGAAATCGCCCTGCGGGAGGAGGATCTGCCAGCGGCCGAAAAGCTTCTCGATCAACTCCAGCGCCGCTATCCGCCGTCCGCCTATCCGGCCCGCTTCCGCCGCGCCGAGCTGCACTACTTCCAGACCAACTTCAACGGCGCACAGCTGATCCTCGAGGAGCTGCTCGCCGAAGATCCAGCGCATCCCCTGGCCAACGACGCCCTCGATCTGCTCCTCCTCTGCGATCAGCTCCAGGACCAGGACCCGGCGCTGGAGCACTTCACCCGCGCCCAGTTGCTGGAGCGTCAACGCCGCACCGAAGAGGCAGCTCGAGAATGGGACTGGCTGGCGACCAACGCCCCCCCGACTGTCCGCGAACTGAGTTTGCTGAGTCGCGCCCGGACGCGCCTGGAGCGCGGCACACCGGACGCCGCACTGGCGCTCTACGAGGAGCTGGTATCCCTCAACCCGGACTCTCCCCACGCAATGGAAGCCCATCTGCAGATCGGCCGCCTGCGCGAAGAGCGGGAGGAGTTCGAAACCGCGCTGAAGCTCTACGAAACCGCCCTCCTCTCCGCCCCCGACGACGCCCGCATCCCCGAACTCCGCCTGCGTATCCAGCGCCTGCGCCACCGGCTCACCAACGAGGGCGGGTAGACTCCGACTCTTTAGAGGAGAACTGAATGAAGCGATTGTGCTATTTGCTGGTCCTGCTGATCGGACTCTGTCTCCCCAGTCGGGCGAGCGCCGAGCGGCTGCTGATCCAGATGGACCTGGAGCAGCGCGACCACCTCAGGGCGTACGGTCTGGCCTTCTGGAGCCTGGAGCGCAGCGTTTCGATCGACTGGCTGCTCAACTATCGCGGCGGCTCTTTCATGCTCGACTACCACGATCTGATCGCCCGCGAGGCACAGATCCGCGGCGTCTCGGCCACCGTCATCACCGAAGCTCAGGCGGCGTCGATCCTCGCCGAGATCGACGCCGGCAATATGGAGATCGTGCGCCTGGAAAAGGCGCCCAGAATGGCCGTGTACACCCCGCCCAACAAGCAGCCCTGGGACGACGCCGTCACCCTGGCCCTGGAGTACGCCCAGATCGACTACGACAAACTCTGGGACGAGGAAGTGCTCGCCGGACGCCTCTCCGAATACGACTGGCTGCACCTGCATCACGAGGATTTCACCGGTCAGTACGGCAAATTCTACAGCTCCTTCGGCCGCGAGCCCTGGTACCGCGAGCAGCAGAGCTACTACGAATCCGAGGCCCAGCGCCTGGGCTTTGCCAAGGTCTCCGAATTCAAAAAAGCAGTGGCCCGCACCATCTACCAGTATGTAGAAAAGGGCGGCTTCCTCTTCGCCATGTGCTCGGCCACCGACACCTTCGACATCTCCCTGGCCGCCGCCGGCGTGGACATCTGCCACCAGGTCTTCGACGGCGATCCGGCCGACCCCGGCGCCCAGCAGAAACTCGACTTCAGCCGCACCGTGGCCTTCAAAGACTTCCATCTGGAGACCAATCCCCTGGTCTACGAGTTCTCCGACATCGACACCACGCCGCAGGATATGCGCCAGATCCGCACCGCCGAAGCCGAGTATTTCACCCTCTTCGAATTTTCCGCCAAATACGATCCGGTGCCCGCCATGCTGACCCAGTGCCACACCAATATCGTCGATGGCTTCCTCGGCCAGACTACCGGCTTCCACCGCCGCCTGATCAAGGACTCCGTAGTCGTCATGGGAGAAGTAGAGAGCGCCGAGGAGGTGAAGTACATCCACGGACAGGTCGGCAAGGGGACCTTCACCTTCTACGGCGGGCACGATCCGGAAGACCACAAACACCTGGTCCACGATCCGCCCACCAACCTCTCCCTGCACCCCAACTCTCCCGGCTACCGGCTGATCCTCAACAACATCCTCTTCCCGGCGGCCAAGAAGAAGGAGCGCAAGACCTGAACGTCGGCAAGCGGGGAAAATGCGACCAATTGCACCCGTTCGCAAAATTTACTTTCTGATATTATGTAAATACATGTGGACCGGCGGCGGCGATTTGTTACCTTAATTCCGAATCGCTTCTCAACAGTGCCGCTTCACCCCACTGCAGATGCAATGGAGACGATCCCTATGTTCATCGACATCCACGCTCACGCCTACCGGGCCGAATGCCCCCTGGCCGACGGCCGCACCCGCTTCGCCACCCCCGATCAGGTCCTGCGCCGCTACGACGAACTCGACATCGAGCGCGGCGCCCTGCTTCCCCTGATCGGCCCGGAGACCTACCTGCCGCAGTCCAACGAGGATATCCTCGACATGTGCGAGCGCTCCGGCGGGCGCTTTATCCCCTTCGTCAATATCGACCCGCGCGCTATGACCAACTCCCCCGATGCCCCGCTGATCGACTGGCTCCAGCACTACAAGGAGCGCGGCTGCCGCGGCGTCGGCGAAGTCATGCCCAACCTCCCTTTTGCCGACCCCCGCTGCCAGAACCTCTTCAAGCACGTCGAAGCGGTCGGCCTGCCCCTCACCTTCGACATCTCCGACCGGATCGGCGGCGACTACGGCTTCTACGACGACCCCGGCCTGCCCCAGCTCGAAAACAGTCTCAAGCGCTTCCCAAAGCTCAAAGTCCTGGGCCACGGCCCCGCTTTCTGGGCCGAGATCGGCCCGCTCGAAACCCCGGCCGACCGCGGTGGCTATCCGAATTATTCCTTCACCGAAGAGGGCGTGGTGCCCAAACTCTTCCGCCGCTACGCCAATCTCTACGGCGATATGTCGGCCGGCAGCGGCTACAATGCCCTGGCCCGCAACCCGGACTACGCCGCCCGTTTCCTCGATGAATTCCAGGATCGGATTCTCTTCGCCACCGACATCTGCACCGCCGATGCCAATCTACCGCTGGCCGGCTTCCTGAAGGGGCTGCTGGAAGAGGGAAAGATCAGCCAGGAGATATTCGACAAGGTGGCGCGGGAGAATGCAATTCGGCTGCTGGGACTATAGATTCCTCGCTCATATTTCCGATTGCACATGAGTGCCATATGGCATATATTTTACTGCAGAATGGCAGCAATTGAATAGACTAAACTCTGATGGGAGAATCTTCAGTGACCAAATCCCTGGAGCCAAGTGAGACCACGCAAGTCGAGGAAAGAGCCTTCCTGCAGTGGACGCCTCGTGGCATGAAGCGCGGCACGGCCGACGAGATCAACCAGGATGCGGAACTCCGACCTGGACATGGCGACCCCATGAGGTTAGGCCCTCGCAGCCCACAGGAAGCAGTGGAATTGCTGCGGCAGGGACTGCCCGTGTCCGTTTTTGATGAGTTGCGCGATGCCCTGGATGTATCGGCACGTACACTTGCAGAGACAACCAACATCGCGATGCGCACGTTGGCACGGCGGAAAGGTGAGGGGCGCCTGCACAAGGACGAATCTGAGCGCGTCCTACGCATCTGTGCGTTGCTCGATCGGGCAACCGAGGTGTTGAATGGTCTCGCCGCAGCACGCCAATGGCTCAAGTCTCCCAAGCGCGCCTTGGGGGGACACATACCCCTCGAGTATGCCGACACTGAGCCTGGCGCGCGCGAAGTAGAGGCCCTTCTGACTCGGTTGGAGTACGGCGTCTTTTCGTGAGTACCATGACCGCCTGGCGCATCGTCAAGGTAACGCGTGGTTCCGACGCGTTCACCGGCGAAGGGTCTCGGCGAGCTGGCGGTCGGTGGAATTGTCCTGGCACTGCCATTGTGTACACGGCTGGCAGCCTGGCTCTGGCTGCACTGGAGATCCTGGTTCATCTCGATGGTCCCCAGTTGCTCCCATCCTATCTTCAGATTCCCGTGGAGTTCGACCAGGCTATGTGCCGGCAACTGGACTTGGACTTGCTGCCGACCGATTGGTCTGACAATCCTGCGCCGCAATCGACCCAACAGATTGGCACCGAGTGGGCAAATTCCCATTCTTCAGTCGTACTTGTCGTGCCCAGCGCAGTTGTTCCCGATGAGTTCGTCTACCTGATAAACCCGCACCACAAAGACTTCCCCAAACTCCGGATAGGTCAACCAGCGAGCTTCCGCCTGGACCCCAGGCTTGTGAGGAATCTCTCCTAATCCGCCCCTTGCGGTTTCCCGCATAACAAGGAATCACCTGCGAGCAAAGCGAGTCGAGTGCATTCCGTTTGAAGCATAACATCCATGGTTAGCGCTTCTCCTGCCTCATCCACTCCGCCATCGGCGAATCCCGTGAAGGCTATAGCTTGTGTGTCTCTCTGTATGTCCGGAGCGAACCGCCCATCTGCTGCAGTAGCTCATTCCCCAGTTCAAGCAGGGGTACCGGGTTGCCGCTACACGCCGTGACCAGTGCGGTATCAAGTCTCTCAGTCAGTTCGGGAAACGCAAGCACCAGCAGACGATGCAACGACTTCCCCTCGCCTTGCCACTGCCGATTCACGGCCAGGAGGGCCTTCGCCAACAGGCAATAGCATTGCGCTGACAGGGCGGGAAGCTCATGTGGTGCTACATGCCGCAGTTCAACTAATTGGGTGGACAGTTGCCAGCGAAGCTCATCGCGTTCTTCTGGCGGTAGCTCAGCGGGCCCTGTCGCGATCACGGTGCGGGCAAGTTCGACGATGGCGGCGGCGTCCTTGGAAGTTCCCACTATGAGGTGATGCCTCATGAGTTGGTGGATTATTGGGCCACTCCGAAACGGAATGGAGCACTGGAACAGGGCGTTGGCCTGATCGGGAGACACCGCACAGACGTCAAAGAGGAATGACTCAAAGGGGACGCCTTCGAAGAGCACATCAGGCCGTGTCGGATCGAGAATGAACAGATCGATGTCGGAGTCATCATAGGCCGAGTTCGTGGCCCAACTCCCCGTGAGCAACACCAACATGGCATGGGGGAAGCGAGTCTGCTGAAAACGCAGAACGACGTCGTGAATGGTTTGGCTGTCCGTCTTCCTCATGTGTCCCCCTGTTTTATCGTACATCCGCGCCCTTCCTCAGCCCTGTGTGGCCTGCTATTTGGTCGAGCTCCTTGGTCGTGGAAAAGCGACTTTCCGCTTCCCTGCTTCGGCCGCTGCCTAACGTGGCCATCAGCAACGCGAGGTACGAACGTCCGTCTGCGTGGCTCTGTTATGCAATTCCCTCACATATCTTGCTTAGCTTAGTTCTATACCCAGCGGCTCTCTCAGAGTCTATTCCTATCCATGACAATTTGGTTAACCACATGAATGGCTGATATATCTCGATCCTATCTGCAGGTTCGGGAAGGTTCCCGTAGCCACTCAGGAAACGATCATAATCAAAGAATGTTTGGGCCGATATTGGATGCCCGTAGTAGTAATACATCCATGCAAATTCAAAGAGCGGGTCTCCCCCGACACAATCCTCATAATCCAAGAAGCCCGTGATGCTTCTTGTTTCAGGGCTGTAGAGGATGTTGGCAAATCCGAGTGATTCAAGATGCAGGAGGCGGGTGTCAATGTTAGACAGCAGGCCCAAATGTGGAAGCCAATGCTTTTGAAGATTGATATAGAGCTGATAATTTATGCTTCCACGTGCCAAGCACATCTGCATTAACCTATCTGCCATGGCACTTAGGAAGTCTTGCCAATTTGGGAAATATGTATCACCAAAATCGTCGATTGGCCCGGCTCCAGGTATCTCAACTGCATGAAGCTTACCGAGAATCTCTCCGAATTCCTTCTCATCATATGGGCATCCATTCCATTGCCCATAGTCATTAATGGGAACTCCCGGCAATCGCTCCATCACAACAAACTGCACAGAATCTCGGGGATCTTGTCTCGAGCTATACATGATCTCTGGAGCTGGAACCCCCAACTCTCGAGCTAGATCTGTCGCCCATCTTTGGTCGAACCATTTGCTTCTGTCTATATGAGACTCCACAAATCGTGTACAGAATCCCTGACCTCCCTTCGGTATTCGCAGCACATACTCATTGTGAGTTGTGCGGATGATGAAAATACTGGAGTGTAAACCACCATCGGTAACTTCAAGTGGCTCTACGGACGAAACACTCTCGCTGATTGCCTTCTCAAGCAGATCGGTTTCAGGTATGTCCATGTTTCTCCCTAACATGCTCAATCACATGACGTGCAGAATCATTCACAGTCTGTTCTGCATAACGCACGATTCAGCAGCGGGCAGAGTCACTGCCAAGGAGAGCTACGCTTATTGACACGGCGCCCCACCAATCCATATAGCTACGCCACCAACAGAGCCCATCTGCTGCAATCGATGTTATGCTTTACTTCACACCTTTCAAAGTACAGTCGCGCTCGATTTTGGAGAGGATCACCATCACACGACTCGGCGGCGAGCGACGACCTCGGAGATCGAAGGAGATTCCGTGACGCGCCTCGTGCCAGTTGCTTCCTGTTCTCGCTTCAGGCCGCATCATGCGTTGCCTGGTGGTTGTTCGTCAAGGTTGACTTGAGTCAGGCATTGGATGTCCGCGCAGTGAGCCTTACGAATCCGAAATTTCTGCCATCGTCGGCACGCAGCATCTTGGCTTCTTGGTGGCCCTCTCTCCCGACTTGGCGATCATAGACCTCATTCCACAATAGCCAGTGCCGCCATCCATCCGGGATCATGTCAGCACGCTCTACCCGGACCCGCTCCGTCTTCTCCCAATGACGGCGCCACCACTCTGCGCTGTGGAAAGAACGGAACTCCCATTCCCAATAGGGTTTGAGATGGCTGGGCACTGCTTCCCCAATCTCCGCAACTAGACCAGGGACGACAATCCCGATCTGACCTTCGGCCTTGATGAGATCGGCGTAGCAACCGATGAACAGGTCGTCAGTTCCGAAGTAGTGGTAGGCATCTACGCTCACGCTCGCGTCAAAGAAGCCTCGCGCAAATGGGAGGGATCGTGCATCAGCCTTGAGCGGATAGACTTGCCTCTCCAACCCGGCCCTGCAAATCCGCTCCCAATTCTCGCTGGGATCGATCCACAGATCGCATGCCCACACTTCGACGTCGAATTCCCTGGCCAAGAAGATCGAGCTGGCAGCCATGCCACATCCCATATCTAGGACGCGCATACCGGACTGCATACTCATAACCTCGCAGAGAGACTCCATCAGCCAGACGGAATTCGGGCCCATCCTAGTATCAATGAGCCATTGTGGATCGTACTTAGCGGAGCGTGGATACGCCGACAGCTCAAGGGCGCGCCGCAGGTCAGTGCTTTCTGTTGCCATTGATCTTCATCCTGAGCAGAAGTGAGTTGTTCACGACAGAGACGGCTGTGTGCACGCCCCTCTCTACTCTGTCCTGGATGCAGTTTCGACGCGTGAGCTTCTCCTACTCCCATTGCGGCATAACGCAGTGTTCAGCTGCGGACAGATCAGCCGTTTGAGTTGATCCAAGCGAACGGAAAAGGCGATTCACAGTCAACTGTGAATCGCCGTAAGTACTTCTGCTGCAACACATATCAGGCTTCAGAACAGGATCTCACAACGTCCATCATGGGAGCCGATCATCGATCCACTTCAGTTCTGCTGCTGGCAACGCGCGGACGGACTGGTAGGCCTCAAAGAAGACGTCCCATTGATCCTCACGCAGTCCTCGCACCACGGTCCCAATATCGTGCACGAAGAAGCCCCATCCTAGTGTCGTGAAGTCGATGAACGAGACTCCCTCCTGAGCGTCAACAAGGATATTGTGGTGACCAAGCTCACGATGAATCAGCCCGTAGGACTGCCCAGACTCCTGCAGCGCGACCAACTGGGCATCATCGCCCGACAGACTCTCAGCTCCAGCAGTCGTCGACACGTCGTACTCGGGACGACTGAACCATTGTGGGACCTCAGGGCTCGTGCCACACATATGGATCTCTGCCAGTGCACGACCAATGCTTGCAATCATGGCACTCGGCTGTTCCATCTCCTCTGCCAGCCGTACACCAGGCAACCATGAGTAGGCCGTACAGAGACGGTCCCCTGCATCGATCTGGGCGGTTTGCATCTGTGATCCATCCAGTCCAATGAGCGGCTCTGGGACCTTGACGCTGATCCTTTCGCCAAGTCTCGAAAGCCAGTAGATCTCAGACCTAACTCTTGCCTCGCTCGCCTCTGAGGCGTGAACACGGATCGTTTGCCTGCCATCAGGTGACTCAACCAGAACCATGACGTTGGCGTGATCAATGCCTCCAGCCGAGCCAACGACCTTTGCGTCCTCTAATCCGAACTCGACCAGAATGGCGCTGCTGGCCTGGTGGGCTTCTAGCAGTCTTTGAGTCATCCACGACGCGTAGACGACATCATCGAACCACCGCTCGACTCGAATCACCGACAGTCTTCACCTGGCGACCCACTGATCCAGATAGCTGAGCCACCAACAGGGACTCGCCTGCTGTAACTCTTGTTATCATGTCGCACTTCAAAATTGCTACGACGTCGGAGCCGATGACCCTCATCACAACTCTGAGCATTCAACCTGTCCCAACTATTCTTCAGTTGGTCACTCCGGGCAGATCCTTCTCGCGCCGCATGTTTGATATCATTGTCGCATGGCCCGTGCGCCCGTGCGCTGCCGCTGCATAGCTAGTTGCTCGACGCTCCGCACGACGCGAAGTTGGCAGCGCTATTTCCTATACGCTCTGCCTCAGTAGTGGACTACTCGAAAATGTGTATGTCTTCATATGAGTCGGTTTCGATGTACCCAAGCTTCCTTGCCAGATTCGCAGAGACTGATGTTGCCGCACTCCAATTGGGCTCTAAGTCTCTTTGAAGAGACTGGATAATCAGCGATGCGCCAACTGCGGTCGCGAAGCCTCTTCGGAGATAGTCCGGATGCGTGTTGATTTGAATCTCAATACCTCGTCTGCAGATGACCGCAGAATGTGCGGCGCAGACCAGTGTGTCTCCGAGAAGTCCAGTGGCCCCAAACCCCGTCTCAAGAAACGCCTCGATAGATCGGAATCTCCCAAATCCAGTTCCCAACTCCTCCTTGAGGCGTCGGGCCAAGTTCAGGTTGAGTGGTTCAACTCTGAACTCGCTATTCTCATGTTGCTCAAGCTGTCGCAGGCGACTCAGATCAAGTTTCCCAGAGTCGAATTCAGTTCTGGTCCACTTTTCGATCCGACGATTGCTATTCGCCTGGCATACTAGATCGTGCCAGCCAGTCGTCTCAGTAACCGCAATTGTGGTCTTGAGGTTTTCTACCAGATCTCTAGCGGCAGGAAGATCCGGATCTCCTCCAAACAGTGCCACCTTGCCCAGTCTGAGCCTCGCAACCTTGGGCTCGAATTCATCGTCTGCTTCGGCATCGACCCAACCGCCGCTGCCCTCAAATATCCGATCAAGGGAAAAACGCCGGCGCCTGTGTTGTTTGAAGAGATCCTTCAGATTGAGTATTTGATTCTGACTGACCTTCATTGCCAGGCACCCCTCCTTGAGCAAGTAATACCCTACTCCCTGAGTGAAGGAAGAATAAACCGTCGTCAGTAGTATGTCCCCTCCGACTTCTCACCGGGCATCGGCATGGACTTCGCACCAACGGGCTTATACCACGCCTTCCGCGAGCTGTGTGTCGCGCCCCGGTGAGATCTCCTCTGTTCCACAGATGGCTGTCCCCGCATTCCGCTCCCCATACGCCGGAGGGTTCTTCGAGGTTGCTTATCCAGAATCTTCACCTCTTCCGTGACCTTCGCGAGCTTACAGACGCTTGGCTCTCTGGCGATTACCCCGACTGGACTTGCACCGGCAAGTCATCTGTGCCTTCAGGGCACACGTATGCCTTGTTAGCATCTTGGATGCGCTCGCAGTTACTCGCTGCCTTCGTCTGGATCCTCGTCCTCTGAATCAAGGCGCTGTAAGAGTGCGAAGCACTGGCACATCGTGCTCGATAATGGCCCATACGATGGCATCATCCACCGTTGGATACTGATGTGTCAGTTGGTTGCGGAAGTCCACGATCCTGCGCGACTGCGTTATGCTCGCGAAGATATCCTCCGAGACGCGACTCAGCACCAAAAGAGCTTCTCCAATGAGGATGAATTCGCGCTCTACGGAGGACCGGACAAGACGGGTGCCCTGATACGTCTGAAAATCGAGTTCCTCAACCGCCGCGACGATCGCGTCGCACGCCTCGATTGCATCGGCCAGGTAGGCACGGGCATCACGCGGCATACAGTATCTGCTTGGTCTTCTCGATGTCTCGGACGATGTACCGATTTTTCACGGCACCTGCTATGACCAGATCGACCTTTCTCCCGAGAATATCGCGCAGATCCTCGAGCAGACCGAAATAGGCATCCACTCGGGCATATCCATCCATCAGTGCGAATTCCACCAAAAGATCGACGTCACTCTCCTCTGGGTGAAAGTCATCGCGTAGTGCCGAACCGAAAACATCCAGGCGACGCACTCCGTGCTGGCTACAGGCCTTTGCAATCGCCTCACGCTGGCTCTCGAGCAAGTTCGTCACCAGCCTCCTCCTTTCACTGATTGAGCCCAACTTCAGCGCTTCTCAGTAATTGGATCTTCGATTCTCGCAAGCCGTCATAGATCAAATGTACAACACCTCCATCATCTGCCCAAGATTTCCATTTTCGTTTGAGTCGCCTCAGGATACTCACTACTTGAACAAATTACCCAACTGACTGATCGAAGTCCTGCCGCGTGAGGTGCAGGCAGAACGGAATCGGCACTGAGTCTTCGCTATCCCACAGTGGCCAGATTGCCCCGACTCGAATGTCGCCTACATGACTCACGAATTGATACGCTTCGTGAAGATTTACCCCCTGCTTTCGGGCAAACAGATCGGACATTGCATGCACAGCCTCTGTAATACTGCTCCTGACGTCTCTCTGGATCCCTACAGTGATGATCTGTTCATCCGTTTCAATCAGGATGGCTTTCAATTCCTGGTAGGGCGATTTCTCTATCCGAAGTATGCCATCCAGCGAAACCTCCAGGGAGCCAGCGTTGATCTCCCCATCCCCCTGTAGAGCGTGACCATCACCACACGCGAAGTAACCTCCATCCCGTTCGCAACGAAGATGAATCGTGCTTCCCTGGCAGACATATGGGATGTCCATGTTGCCCCCATGCGTGAAGGGATCGGGGCGTAGCTTCATCGGAATTACTCCGAACGTGCCAAACATTGGCCGCATGAGAGCACGCAATCCCCCAGGGAAATTTGCTACGCCATCTTGGATCTCAATGAAGTCGAATCGCTCCGTCTGGACGTCCTCTGGTAGAAGCGAGTGCACACCGGTCTCCAACTCAGTATGGCCGACAACGTCCAGCAATTCGATGGTAATAGCGATTACATCTCCCGCGTGCACGTTTTCCACGTACACAGGGCCGGTTGTAGGATTACCCGCCATCGGCCCTTCAGGCTGAGTGAGATCTTCTTTCGACAGAATCAGCCTGTGACCAGCATCGTACGTCTCGACGCAGAACGACTCCCCTTGCACCACGTGGAGTTGTGGGTCGGGGGCATGAAGAAGCCCCTTCCTGTCTGGGGATGGCTGCAATGAGCACAGATGCTGCCGCGTCAGACGCTTCACTTCGGCCTCGACTTCGAATCCTCACACTTCACACATTCCATCGCACCAACCATTAATACCTCGCTAACGAAAGAATGAGCTGCCCCGCGCCAGTAGCCGGATCTGCTCAATTCCATGTTATGCATGGCCTCAGACGTCGGCAGACACAAGCCGCTTGGCAGTGGCGCGCACTCATCGCCGTGTGGGCAGGGCCGGCTGGCTTCATCCGATCGGCTTGTCCCAACACCGAACAGTCAGACAGTGCCAGGAAACCACCGGTCGAGTTCGCGCCGCGCGCGTCTGTCCACACGCCTACTGTAACGCTGAACCCCCTCTCGGATCCGCTGAACTGCTGCAGGACCCAACTGCTCGGAAGTGCGCAGTTCGTCGGCTGTACCCTGCCAGCGTCCGTCCCTGCAGGTCCTCAGGATGAAGGGATCCATCTGCTCGAGGGCCAGCAGGCGCAGCGGATGATCCACCAGGGCTGAGTTGCCGCCAGCACTCGCGTAGCCCTGCAGGACGCTGTCTTGATCTAGGCCGTAGTCGTTCGCAGCGCCCAACATCTTGCCTAGTATCATCGACTCGGTACCAATGTGATCGCTCTCTAAATCATAGAATCCGGTCACTCTGGTTCCAAGGACGTTGAGGTTACCGAAGTCGCTGTGATGGACAACACGGCGGTCGTTGACGATCTGCTCAATCTGCCCCGCCATGAAGTCGAGAAATTGCTCGAAGAGGGGATCCTGCCCGTACGAGCGGACCGCGTTGTTTATGCGCCAGCCAAGGTCGACGAAGCGCTGGATGGAGGCGCCGATGTCCTCAGTCCAGCCAGCGGGAGAGTAGGGGATGAAGCCCTGAGGCGGGAAGCGCCCTTCGTCATCCGTGGGGACTGGTGTGGACACCAGAGATGCGACCGCGACGCCAAGATGGCGTCCAAGATCCGCGCGCAACTCGACATTGGCGGCGACCTCCGGATCGATGCCGTCGCGCCGCGGCATGCGCCCCGGCACGTAGTCCATCACCAAGAGCCGGGGCTCGACAGCATCGTGGACAGCCGGCACGAAGCCGGTGTCGGCGTAGTGGCGGTAGAGGAAGAGCTCGTTCGTCCATCGTTGGTGCATGTTGTAGACCTTGAAGACCACCGGCCGCCCTCGATGAGTTCCGCGCGCGACATGGCCCGACCAGCCCTGATCCATCGCTTCTGGGCCTGTGTAGTCGGGATTGCTCGCGACGAACTCGGCGATAAACGCGTTTGACTCACGGTGGAACCTGACGCGCCAGTCTTCGGTCATTATCTAGTCGTCCCTTGCGTTGGGTCAGAGTAGTCGTCCCGGAGACGGCGTTTGCCACTTGCTCTCTGGATCACGAGCAACAGTTCTTTGCGCAGGAAACGGCCAAAGCATCTTGAGGGCAACGACATCTCTGTCGCCGTATCCCTTTCTCTCTGCATAACGCAGCAATCACCTGCGCGGCACCGACGAAAAGATCGCCTAATCCCAAGATACCGACGACCGCCACGATCCGCGATTGACTTCTGTGGCTTGCGCTGCCGCGTCATTGTATGTTATGTGTTTCCAATGCTGCCAGGGGCTCTTGCTCCCAGCATAACCCGATTAACTGGTACTACGCCACTGCAGGCTTGTGCCTTGGTAGACGCGGTGGGAATGTCACCAAATCCTTCCCCTTCTGGCGGCGAAGGATGTCGTTGAAGATCGCATCACGGTCATGGGCAAACTTCGCGGCGTATTCCTCTCGAAGTCTACGGGTCTCCTCTACTATCGGATCACGTTCCATTGCTATAGTCCTCCATTAACTCTTGTGGCGTACATATGGTCGGCGGCTCATATCCTTTGCTGCGGCAGACATCCTCAATCTTGCTACGCATACTCGCGTTGGCGATGTGTGTGCAGTTCCAGGTCAGCAAGTAGTCCATCCCGTTCACTGCCGCCATAGCTATGTGGTAGGCATCGATCTCCGCGACTGTTGGAATCGGCCCTTCGGTCATCAGTGCTGCGCCGAGCTGCCGGATCGGCTCGGTCGCCGCAAGCAGCGGAATGGATGCCAGTGCGTCAAGTCGAGACCGAGCTGCCTCGGAATCGCCAAGGGCTGCTTCCGTCAGGACGAATTCAGAAATAAAGAGATCGAATCGATGACTTCGCTCCTCCCACCACTCTCTGGTGATGAGTTGGCTGGCGGCAACACGTACATCGCTACTCGGTCTTGAGACGAGATAGCTGATGATCGACGTCTCCACGTAGACTCTCTGTTTCACAAATGCCTCAATTCCTTCGGGCTTTCACCTGGGTCCCATCGACACACATCTATATCGCACGGTGCCAGGATACTTCTCTCCCAGAGATTCGATCGCGAAACCCAGCGAGCGATAGAAGCCGACTGCATCCCCATCGGTTTCCGCGCAGATAGGGCGTCCCCTGCTTCGCGCGAGAAGATACGAAACCATGGAACGACCGACACCTTGTCGCTCCATGTCGTGGGTGGTAGCTACATTGATGATCTCGATTGATCCATCGTCCCGTAGCTCTGAAATGAGCGTACCTACGACTCTACCTTCGGAGCAGGCAACTAGGCCTGATGCGTCTCTGGACCGCGCTTGAGCGATAAATTCCGCAGCGCTTGCAGGACTCCCCATGGCCCGACCAGCGATCTCCACAAAGCGCCTACTCTTCATGTCGGAATCAGTTGCGGACCGGATGCTGAGCACTCTTGTTGCCTCTCCACACATAACTCAGGGATGACCTGCGGCTATATTCACCATCGGCCACGCTCCACCAATCCGCCCCGGCGAATTACCTGTCAAACTAGCAGTGCCACTGTAGAGGCCGTCTGGTTGATCCCATGTTGGACATTCCATGGCCCTATGCCATCAGGCATACGGCAACGCCAAACCGAGGTCTGCGCCTATTCCGGTTTGTTCGTGCCATTCAGCTGAGTGACGGCGTGCTGCCGCGAGGTGGCGTTATCCACTGTGATCCCGTGTACAGGAGGGCCGATGACATCGCGTAGCGTGCCGTCACGGAAGATGGCGCAGGTGCCCTCATCAAGCCCGTAGGCCGTCCGCGCGCCAGCAGCAGCCATTTCATCCAACAGGCGAGGGAGCCTCTCCCGCTCTGCGAAATGTACATCGATTATCTCACCGATGATGTCGAGTCCTGAGTCAATACAGAGGGAGCCCGAGTGCCCGCCTTCTGTCACACAGTGGCGTGCGGCCACCTTGGCCCCCGCGGACATGCCACCGTAGGGTACGCCACGAGAGTAGAGGGACAGGATGACACTCCTGACCGGCTCGGTGGCATAGAGAGTGTGGTAGGTGGGAGTGTGGCCACCACCGATGAAGATGCCGCTTGAAGACTCAAGCTCCTGGATGGCACTGTCGATGTCGAATTGGCCATCAGCATCCCGGCCAAGCAGGGTGATCTCAGTGGCGCCATTGGCATGCCAGGGACCAGCATACTCTCCAAAGTGTCGGTCCTGGCGATTGGCATTTTGGAAAAGCAATGCAATCCTGCTACCAGCCCCGCCGCACGCAGAGACAAATGCCTTCGCAGAGGGAGAGAATGCCTCATAGCCTCCCAGCAGGAACGCCAGCCTCTCTTTACTCATTCGTCATCTTTCTGTCCAATTATCCATTATCTAAACGTTATCTCTTCCACCACCTCGGCTGGCACGGCAATTGCCGTCATAAAACATCGGCAAACCACACTGCCATGGAAACCAAGATAGCCCTAAGTAATTCGTATTGTTCATGATATCACGAATGCTGGGTGGCTGTCAAGAAGCATCTTCCACCTGCGATTGTCTTGCCATATACGCAGTCATCCAGAACAACCTCTTCAACCGCAGCCGCATCAACACCGCCGTAGTCTGCGTCCTGACCACCAACATCAGACGCGCCGAAGCCCCCGGCAATCTCCTGTTGAGCAGAGGCGAAGCGAACCTGCCCAGAAAGAGCGTGGTGAACGTCTCGCAGCTTTACACCGTGGATAAAGGCGACCTGGTCGAAAAGATCGGTACCCTTTCCTCCGCCCGTGTCCGCCAGATCCTAGACGGCATCCAGCTACTTCTGGAACCGCGCGACATCGCTTGATCGGGGCTCCTGAACGCCTCGAGCGGAACTACGTCCCCGGTACAATAGTCTCTCATCTCCGAACCCGCCTTCCACGCCTGCTTGCGTAGAAAAGGCCGTCATTTACTTTAATGGATTCGATCCGGAGGCGGAAAATGGTCACACCCTTCCGGATCCCCGGCATATATTCCAAGGAAACCGATAGCGAACGACGATAGGAGTTTATATGACATCCACCGACGTGGAAGCCGTAGCGCAGCTGCGCGCTACCAGAGACCGGATCTGCGCCGAGATCGGCAAGGTCATCATCGGCCAGAAAGAGGTGGTCGAGCAGTTGCTCGTCGCCCTGCTCTCCGGCGGCCACTGCCTGCTGGTCGGCGTGCCCGGCCTGGCCAAAACCACCCTGATCCAGACGTTGGCGCAAAGCCTGGACCTCTCCTTCGGCCGCATCCAGTTCACCCCGGACCTGATGCCCTCCGATATCACCGGCACCGAGGTGATCGAGGAAGATCCGGACACCGGCCGCAAGATTTTCCGCTTTGTGCGCGGCCCCCTCTTCGCCAACATCGTCCTGGCCGACGAAGTCAACCGCACGCCGCCGAAAACCCAGGCCGCCCTTCTCCAGGCGATGCAGGAACACGCCGTGACCGCCGGCGGTGAAACCATGCGTTTGAGTGAGCCGTTCTTTGTCCTGGCCACCCAGAACCCGATCGAGCAGGAGGGGACCTACCCGCTACCCGAGGCACAGCTCGACCGCTTCATCTTCGAACTCTGGATCGACTACCCGGCGCCCTCTGAGGAAGAGGAAATCGTGCGCACTACCACCGCCATCCAGCAGATCGAAATCGGCCAGGTGATCGACGCGGAGCAGATCGTCGAGATGCAGCAGTTGGTGCGTCGCGTGCCGGTCGCCGACCAAATCATCAACTACGCAGTGCGTCTGGTTCGCTCCTCCCGCCCCGCCAACGACATCGCCCCGGATTACGTCAAGGAGATGATCAACTGGGGCGCCGGACCGCGCGCCTCCCAGTATCTGATCCTGGCCGGCAAGGCCCGCGCCATCCTCGACGGACGCCACTCCGTCTCCATCGACGACGTGCGCGCCGCCGCCCTGCCCGTGCTGCGCCACCGAATCGTCCCCAACTTCCACGCCGAGGCGGAAAACGTCAACGCCCCCGAACTCGTTCGGCGCCTGCTGGCCGACGTCCCCGAAGACGAGAAGACGTGAACGAAGCCGGCTCTCCCACCGCCTATCTCGATCCGGAGGTGATCTCCCGCCTCTCCCGCCTGGATCTGATCGCCAGGTTAGTGGTCGAAGGATTCATCACCGGTCTGCACCGATCTCCGTATCACGGTTTCTCGGTCGAGTTCTCCGAGCATCGGCCATACATGTCCGGCGATCCCCTGCGCGACCTCGACTGGAAGGCGTACGGCAAAACCGGCCGACTCTACATCAAGCAATACGAGGAGGAGACCAATCTTAAGGCGTATATCCTCCTCGATATCAGCGGCTCCATGGATTTCCAATCCGGCGGCCCTCTCAGCAAATTCCAATACGCCTCCAGCCTGGCCGCGGCGCTGGCCCATCTGCTGCTGCGCCAACGCGACGCCGTCGGCCTGACCCTCTTCCACGACCGCATCGACACCTATATCCCGCCCCGTTCGATGCAGAGCCATCTGCAGGTGTTGCTCAAGGCGATAAACCAGACGACCCCGGCCGCCGACACCCGCATGGCCCCGGCCTTCCAGGATCTCGCCGAACGCATCTCCCGCCGCGGCCTGGTTGTCGTCATCTCCGATCTCCTCGACGATCCCGAGGAAGTGCTCAAAGGGCTCAAATATTTCCGTCACCGCGGCCACGAAGTGATCGTCTTCCAGATCCTCGACCCGCGCGAGCGCGACCTCGACTTCAGCAACCAGACCCGCTTCTACGATCTGGAAGATCCCGACCAAACCCTCACCACCCAGCCCTGGCACATCCGCTCCGAGTACCGGGCCATGATGGACGACCTGATCCGCACCTATCGCAACGGCTGTGCCGACGCCCGCATCGACCACGCCCTCATCGACACCACCACCCCCTTCGACGTCGCCCTCTCCTGCTACCTGGTCCGCCGCAAGCGAATGGGCTGAGCACCACACGGCTCGTCAAAGAACAGCGCAAACCCCGTCAAGCCGCTCCCGTTAACCCGTTGAAATCCATGGAGAATGTCGAGAGCTTTTTCCTCGATATTCTCCCAAGCGATTAAAAAAATGGAGCGCAGTTTCATTTTTTTAATCGCCAATCTTGACTTTTTTGTCCAGTTTCAATAGATTCCCCTTTGATGAAACTGGCGCTTCGCAGCTCTTCGCCGGTTTTTTTCGACACTCAATCTTGACTTTTTTGTCCGGATTGAAAATTAGCAGAAACAATAAAACAATATTTAACAACTATTTAGCACTATTCTTTCACCGAGGAGATCGACCCGAAATGAGCGACTCCCCCGCACCCGAACAAAACGGCGACACCGCCACCCTCGAAGAATTCGCCAATCGCGAGTACGAGTGGGGATTCATCACCGATATCGAAGCCGACTCCGCTCCTCCCGGCCTCAACGAGGAGATCATCCGCTTCATTTCGGCCAAGAAAGAAGAACCGGAATTCATGCTCGAATGGCGACTCAAGGCCTACCGCCATTGGCTGAAAATGGACGACCCCACCCACGGCAAACCGTCCGAGCGCTGGGCCAAGGTCGACTACCCGGATATCGATTATCAAAGCATCGTCTACTATTCGGCCCCCAAGCAGAAAAAGGAACTCGAGAGTCTTGACGATGTCGATCCCGAACTGCTGGCCACCTATGAAAAACTCGGCATCCCCCTCGCCGAGCAGAAGATGCTGTCCGGCGTGGCCGTCGACGCCGTCTTCGACTCCGTCTCCGTGGCCACCACCTTCAAGGACAAGCTCTCCGAACTCGGCATCATCTTCTGTTCCTTTTCCGAGGCGGTGAAGAACCATCCCGACCTGATTCAGAAATACCTCGGTTCGGTCGTCCCGTACAACGACAACTTCTTCGCCACCCTCAACTCGGCGGTCTTCAGCGACGGCTCCTTCGTCTACATTCCCAAGGGGGTGCGCTGCCCCATGGAGCTGTCCACCTACTTCCGCATCAACGCCGCCAACACCGGCCAGTTCGAACGCACCCTGGTCATCGCCGACGAAGGCAGCTACGTCAGCTATCTGGAGGGCTGCACCGCCCCCATACGCGACGAGAACCAGCTCCACGCCGCCGTCGTCGAGCTGGTCGCCCTCGGCGACGCTCAGATCAAATACTCCACCGTCCAGAACTGGTATCCCGGCGACGAGAACGGCAAGGGCGGCATCTACAACTTCGTCACCAAGCGCGGCGCCTGCCGCGGCGCCCATTCCAAGATCTCCTGGACTCAGGTCGAAACCGGCTCGGCTATCACCTGGAAGTACCCCAGCTGCCTCCTCCAGGGAGACAACTCGGTCGGCGAATTCTACTCGGTCGCCGTCACCAGCAAGCGCCAGCAGGCCGACACCGGCACCAAGATGATCCACCTGGGCAAGAACACCCGCAGCACCGTCATCTCCAAAGGGATCTCCGCCCAGCGCGGCCAGAACACCTACCGCGGCCAGGTGCGCGTCAACAAAAACGCGGCCGGTTCGCGCAACTTCACCCAGTGCGACTCCATGCTCATCGGCGACCAGTGCGGTGCCCACACCTTCCCGTATATAGAGGTCAAGAACAGCACCGCTCAGGTGGAACACGAAGCCTCCACCTCCAAAATCGGCGAGGACCAGATCTTCTACTGCAACCAGCGCGGCATCTCCACCGAAGACGCCGTCTCCCTGATCGTCAACGGCTTCTGCAAGGAAGTCCTTGCAGAACTGCCGATGGAATTTGCTGTCGAAGCTCAGAAACTACTCGGCATCAGCTTAGAAGGATCCGTCGGATGAGACTTCCCGAAGTCCTTGCAGAACTACCGATGGAATTTGCTGTCGAAGCTCAGAAACTACTCGGCATCAGCTTAGAGGGATCCGTCGGCTGAAACCCGACAAACAACGCCCAATCCAAAAAACCTGAAGGAAGCCCCACAATGCTCAAAATCACCAATCTGCACGCCAGCGTCGCCGGCACCGAGATCCTCAAGGGCATCGACCTGGAAGTGAAACCCGGCGAAATCCACGCCATCATGGGCCCCAACGGCTCGGGCAAATCCACCCTGGCCGCCGTCCTCGCCGGCCGCGAGGGATACGAGGTGACACAGGGAGAGGTCGAATACCAGACCAACGACCTGCTCGATATGGCTCCTGAAGAACGCGCCCGCGAGGGGATCTTCCTCGCCTTCCAGTATCCGATCGAAATTCCCGGCGTCAACAGCACCTACTTCCTGCGCACCAGCCTCAACGAGATCCGCAAGCACCGCGGCGAGGAAGAGGTCGACGCCTTCGACTTCCTCGAGCTGATCAAGGAGAAGCTCGAACTCGTTAAGATGGATGAGAGCTTCCTCAAGCGCTCGGTCAACGTGGGCTTCTCCGGCGGCGAGAAGAAGCGCCACGAAGTTCTGCAGATGGCCGTCCTCGAGCCCACCCTGTCGATCCTCGACGAAACCGACTCCGGCCTCGATATCGACGCCCTCAGGATCGTCGCCAACGGCGTCAACGCGCTCCACGACTCCGATAAAGCGGCCATCGTCGTCACCCACTACCAGCGCCTGCTCAGCTACATCGTCCCCGACTACGTCCACGTCCTCTACAAGGGGCGCATCGTCAAGTCCGGCGGCAAGGAGCTGGCACTCCAACTCGAAGAACAGGGCTACGACTGGATCAAAGAAGCCGAAGCGGTCGAGGCATAGGAGAGCGCAATGACACAGTCAACCGACAAAAAAGAGTGGTATCTTTCCAACTTCGAGAGCTTCGAGCAGAGCCTGAACGGCGCTTCAACCACCCCTCTGCATCAGGTCCGCCGCAGCGCCATCGAACAGTTCGGCAGTCTCGGCTTCCCGACTTCGCGCGACGAGGAGTGGCGCTACACCAACGTGGCGCCGATCACCCGCACCGATTTCACTCCGGTGCTCGAACCCGATCTGAACGGCGTCACCTCCGAGGATCTGGAACCCTTTACCTTTCCGGGTCTCGACTGCGTGCAACTCGTCTTTGTCGACGGCCACTACGCCGCCGAACTGTCCACACTCGGAGCGCCGTCCGCAGGAGTCGCGGTAACCGACCTGGTCACCGCTCTCGCGGAACAACCCGAACTGGTGGAGCCCCATCTGTGCCACCACGCCTCCTGCGATGTCGAGCCGTTCACCGCGCTCAACACCGCCTTTGTGCAGGACGGGGCGTTTGTCCACCTGTCGCGCGGCAAAATACTCGAACAGCCGATCCATCTCCTCTTTTTCGCCACCGAGCGGGAAAAACCGGCCCTCGTTCAGCCGCGCATCCTCATCGTCGCCGAAGAGAACAGCCAGGTGACCGTCGTCGAAACCTACGCCGGCGCCACCAGCGCCCGCTATCTGACCAACGGTGTGACCGAAATCGTCGCCGGCCAGTCCGCCGTAGTCGACCACTATCGCATCCAGCGCGAGAGCGACGACGCCTTCCACGTCTCCGATCTGCGGGTGCGCCAATCCCGCGACGTCCAGTTCCGCTCCACCTGCATCACCCTGAGCGGCCGCCTGACGCGCAATCACGTGCACACCGCCCTGGACGGCGAGGGGATCGACTCCACCCTCAACGGCCTCTATCTGGTCGAAGGGGAGCAGCACGTAGACAATCACACCCTGATCGAGCACCTCCAGCCGCACTGCGCCAGCCACGAATTCTACAAGGGGATTCTGGATGGCAAATCGACCGGTGTCTTCCGCGGCCAGATTCTGGTGCACCAGGCAGCACAGCAGACCGATGCGTACCAGCAAAACCAGAATTTGCTGCTCTCCGAAGAGGCCGATATCAACACCAAGCCGCAGCTGGAGATTTACGCCGACGACGTCAAATGCTCGCACGGGGCCACCATCGGCCAGCTCGACGCCGAAGCCGTCTTCTACCTGCGTTCGCGCGGCATCGGAGTCGAAGAGTCCGCCCGACTGCTAACCCACGCCTTTGCCGGAGCGGTCGTCGAGCGCATCCGCATCGACGCCGTTCGCGAACAGCTCGACCAACTGGTGACCCGGCGGCTCCTCAAAGCCGACGACCGACTGGCAAAAGCCGGTCAGCTCTCCTGAGTCGGCCGCTTCCCGCGTCGCCGGAGGGTGACGTGGTAGGCGTCCACAGCGTTAGGACGACCCTATGAGCACGCTCGTTGAACGATCTCCTGCACCCCCGGCCGAACGTATCGATGTCGAACGCATCCGCCGCGACTTTCCCACTCTCCAGGAGCGCATCCGCGACAAGCCGCTGGTCTATCTCGACAACGCAGCCACCACCCAGAAACCGCTGACCGTCATCTACGCACTGCAGCGCTACTACGCCACCGAGAATGCCAATATTCACCGCGGCGTCCACTTCCTCAGCCAGCAGGCCACCTTTGCCTACGAGCGCAGCCGGGCTCGCATTCGCCAGTTCATCAACGCCGAGGAAAACCCCGAACTCATCTTCGTGCGCGGCACCACCGAGGGGATCAACCTGGTCGCTCAGACCTTCGGACGGCAGCAGATCGGCGCCGGCGATGAAATCGTCATCTCCTACATGGAGCACCACTCCAACATCGTCCCCTGGCAAATGCTCTGCGAAGAGAAGGGTGCCAAGCTGCGGGTAGTGCCCATCGACGACAGCGGCGAGTTCATCTTCGACGAATACGAGAAATTGCTCAGCGAGCGCACTAAGCTGGTCGCCGTCGCCCACGCCTCCAACGCCCTGGGCAGCATCAATCCGGTCAAGGAGATCGCCGCCCTGGCTCATCGCTGGGGGGCAAAGGTGCTGGTCGACGGCGCTCAAGCCGTTTCCCACCTGCCCGTCGACGTCCGCGATATAGATTGCGATTTCTACGCCTTTTCCGGCCACAAGCTCTTCGGCCCAACCGGCGTCGGCATCCTCTACGGCAAGCGGGAACTCCTCGAAGAGATGCCCCCCTACCACGGGGGCGGAGAGATGATCCGCTCCGTCACCTTCGAGAAGACGACCTACAACGACCTGCCCAACAAATTCGAGGCCGGCACCCCCAATATCGCCGGCGGCATCGCCATGGAGGCGGCGATCGACTACGTCAACGCCATAGGCCGCGAGCGCATCGCCGCCTATGAAGCCGATCTTCTGGACTACGGCACCGAGCTCCTATCCCAGGTCGACGGCCTGAACCTGATCGGCACCGCCCGGGAAAAGGTCGGCGTGCTCTCCTTTACCCTCGACGCCGCCCATCCGCACGATATCGGCACCATCCTCGACACCGAGGGAATCGCCATTCGCACCGGCCATCACTGTGCCCAGCCGGTGATGCAGCGTTTCGGCGTGCCGGCTACGGCACGCGCCTCCTTCGCCTTCTATAACACGCGCGCCGAGATCGACACTCTGGTCGCCGCTCTGCGCAAAGTCATCGAGGTATTTTCCTGATGTCCGAGCTACGCGAACTCTACCAGCAAATCATCCTCGACCACAACAAGAATCCGCGCAACTTCGGTCCGCTTCCCGATGCCAATCGTCACCAGGAGGGGTACAACCCCCTGTGCGGCGATCATCTCCACGTGCACCTGCACCTGGAGGAAGACGTCATCCAGGGCATCAGCTTCGAAGGCTCCGGCTGCGCTATCTCCAAGGCGTCGGCGTCGCTGATGACCTCCGCCCTCAAAGGCAAAAGCGTGGCCGAAGCAGAGGAGCTATTCACCCGCTTCCACGAGATGGCCACCTCCGAAGCGGATGCGCCGGTCGATCGGGAGAAACTCGGCAAAATGGCCGTCTTCGCCGGGGTTCGCGAGTTTCCCATGCGCGTCAAGTGCGCCACCCTCGCCTGGCACACCGCCAAGGCCGCACTGGATGAGGATGGCGACTCGATTTCGACCGAGTAATAGACTGTCAGGACTAACTAAGGAGCGCCTTTATGCACGACAAGACCTTTCCCCCCGATAGCATCGAAGCGCGCGTCGTCGATGCCATAAAAACCTGCTACGATCCGGAAATCCCAGTGGATATCTTCGAACTCGGTCTCATCTACGACATCCAGGTCGACGAAGACCAGAAAGTCGACGTTTCCATGACCCTCACCTCTCCCGCCTGCCCGGTTGCCGGCACGTTGCCGCCCGAGGTGCAGCACAAGATCAAAGCTATGGTCGAGGGGATCAGCGACGTCGGCGTCGAGGTCGTCTGGGATCCCCCCTGGAACATCGACATGATGTCCGACGCGGCCAAGCTGCAGCTCGGAATGATGTAGGCGACCACCCGACGAGGATGTGCCCATGAAACTCAGCACCCAGGAAGAATACGGCCTCCGCTGTCTGCTCCAGCTGGCCCGGCACCCATTCGGCACCAGCCTGACCATCCCAGAGATCAGTCAGGCCGAAGGGCTATCGAGTCCCAACGTGGCCAAGCTCCTGCGCATCCTGCGCCAGGGGGGATTCGTCGAGAGTGCTCGCGGTCAGCACGGGGGCTACGCCCTCGCCCATCCCCCTGTCCAGATCCGCATAGACACCGTCCTCAACGCGCTCGGAGGGCGCCTCTACGATCCAGCCTTCTGCGAGAGCTATGCCGGCAACGAAGACAACTGCACTCACTCTTTCGCCGCCTGTTCTGTCCGCTCTCTGTGGGATCGAGTCCAGCAGGCGGTCGACCAGGTGCTCAGTCAGATGACCCTGCAGGATCTCATCCATCAGGGGCACTACAAATTTCACGAGATCTCCGCAGCCGAAGCTTCCCTGGTGCAAATCTCGGGCGGCGAGTAGCTCTCCTACCAATGCAAAGGGGCTGCCAGCGTCTGCCAGCAGCCCCTCCTGTTCCAGATTTTCCGTTTTTTCTGCGCCTCACTCCTGCGCGTCGATCGCCTTCTGCACCCGGTCGATGATCGCCATCACCGGCAGACAGGCGCTGCAACTGGTCAACGCCTTTCGCCCCTCCTTGATAGCGGCGAAAAATTCCCCATCCTGATCCCTCATGCCACCCCCCGCTTCCAACGGCACTTCGTTCCCTTCGTGGTCCACGAGCTTTCCCTTATCCGTCACCAGAGTGGCCTCTTCGCCGATAAAGCGATACAACCCCTGAATCGGCCCGTGGTTGTTGAACGACTGCGCCGCAGTGACCAGGCAGCCGTTTTTGGCCTTGAGCCCGATAGTGATATCCATGGGCACGTCGAGCGTCGGATGCATCGGTCCGGTCTGGCCCCATGCAGTCATGTTCGGATCGTCGAGCAGCCAGTACACCATGTCTATCGTGTGGCACGTCTGGTGCCACAGCAGATTGTCGACCCAGGTCCGCGGTGTACCGAAACGATTCACGTTCTCGCGTCGGAAAAAGTAGGTCTGATGCACGATGTGGTAGAGCGTCAGTTCTCCTGCCTGCACCCGGCGATGCACCTCGCGAAAGACGCTATTGTAGCGATTTGAGTGGCAGACCATGCACACCAGTCCCGTCTTCTCCTCCATCTCCACCACGCGTCGCGACTCCTCCAGCGATATCCCCATGGGTATCTCCACCAGCACGTGCTTCCCCATTTCCAGCGCCATCTCTACCTGTTCGCAGTGCACCTGATTCGGCGAGCCGAGGACGACCGCCTCCACTCCGGGTTGCTGCAGGGATTCCTCCAGTTGCATCGAGTAGTGCGGAATCCCCCACTCTTTGGCGAAAGCCGCCGTATCCTCTTCAATGCCTCCCACTAGGGTGACTACCTCTATTCCCTCCATAGCGCGCAGGGCCTGCATATGCGTGATCCCCTGGGCACCCTCACCAGCCAGACAGATCTTCATCTCACTCTCTTTCTATTGAAGTAGATAGAATGGAACAAAACCGAAACGCCTATATCAGTCGCACGCAGCTGATCACCTCTCCCCTTCATCTCTCTTTCCCGTCGACTTTCCGCCCTCTGCGAGGCGAAGAATAATATACGCATCGACGCTGGTGAATGCATACAACCCGGTCTTTTTTTACATTATTTTTCGACGGAACTTCAACGGCCGCAATGATTCAGCTTGCAATACAAATACATATTAATTATTTTTGCAGCAAAAGTAGTCAAATTTGAGTTCAACGTTTGTTCCATTCGAGTAATAAAACAACTCGTCATAAAGGGAGGTAGTTAGGATGGCAAAAGCCAAGGCCAAGAAGAAAGCCCCGGCTAAGAAGAAGGCTCCAGCCAAGAAAGCCCCGGCCAAGAAGAAGGCTCCAGCCAAGAAAGCCCCGGCTAAGAAGAAGGCTCCAGCCAAGAAAGCCCCGGCCAAGAAGAAGGCTCCAGCCAAGAAAGCCCCGGCCAAGAAGAAGGCGCCAACC
>Ga0233431_1000903_pt1 | contig 57890 bp, 53 predicted proteins | sample SI_118_April2016_FD_179867 | JGI IMG/M metagenome (GOLD analysis project Ga0233431, IMG submission 179867) | Seawater microbial communities from Saanich Inlet, British Columbia, Canada - SI_118_April2016_200_MG | ecosystem: Environmental > Aquatic > Marine > Inlet | place: Canada: British...
TGCCAAGCGAAAAACCTGCGAACCCGATGGCGAATTGACCGCTCAAGAACTGAAACGTAGACTGGCTGCACATTTTGACACAGAACCTTTCTGGAATTCTCAAACTATCTGATCCGTGCCTGCACTAATCTATAAAGAAGCCAGGAATGCAGGTAATTACTGCTTGGATGATGGGTTTCTTTATGAGGTTTTGATATTAATTTGAACTGCATGTCCCGCAGGATGTAGCCGAGCAACTTCCACACCCGGAGGGGGCTCCAGCGATGGAGCGGGCGGCGCCCTCCGTAGACTGCGAGAACATTACCGGGACGGATACCATGCGCGAGCTATGATTTCCAGCACAGTCAGGGCAGGTGGCTATATCATCACGCTGGCTAATGCCGCGAAACAATTCAAAATTCGCGCGACAATCCAGGCAGCGATATTCGTAGAATGGCATAATTTTGCTCCGCGTGTATAATTGCAAATTAGTCTGGAGGGGATGATTGCCCTTGCTAAAAGCTCATCCCCCCCAGGCTCCAGATTAAGATGGGGTTATTTAGACGCTACGCCTTTTTTGCTCGCAAGAAGGCCAAGACGCCTGCCAAAGCCGCCAGAATCAATCCCGGCAAGCCGATAATCAGCAGCAGGAATCCACCGGCACGCGGCTCTAGCTCTAGTTGAGAGGCAGAGTAGTTTTCGATGCCGTAGAGTAACAAGATTACACCTACAACTGCCAAAACCCACTCGTACCAGGTTAATTTCACTTTTTCAGTGGTCACAAGCCAGTACACACCGGCTCCAAGCACTAAACCTAAGATAAGCCACAACATGGTTGCATCCTCCTAAATACTAGCTGGTTTCTCGAACGGTCTGGTAGGTATCAATGCCGTAATCGGGCAAGTTCTGTTTCCACCATGAGGCCGCGCTCTTTTGCGGTGTTTCCGGTTGATCGCGGTATGGGGAGTAGAGCAAATCGTCGAGGCTGACGAATGCTTTATTGAACATGCGTGTCTTGGCGGCAACCGAATTGCGGAAGCGGTGGAAGGATGCCAGGTTCTTGCTGGAGAAGGGGCAGACTGTGAAGCAAATACCACAGTTGGTGCCAATTTGATTCCAGTAGGAACGGCAAGCGGTCGAGTTCTCGAAGAACGCTTCGTGACCGGGATTATTCCAGCCGCCGCGCACTTCCCAGGTGGCATCGCCAAAACTGAGGTTCTTCGGCGGGCACATCTCGGCGCACTTCAGGCAGTCATGGCAGAAATCCCAGATGCCGGCGTTGATCGGTTTGGTCGGCGCCAGGGGGAGATCGGTGAGCAGCTTGAAGACGCGCACCATCGGGCCGTATTCGGGAGTGACCAGGCGGTTGAGGCGGGAGAGTTCACCCAAACCAGCCATGACACCAAAGGCCGGAGCAATGCCCAGGGCGTTGGTGCTGGCTTCGCCAATGCCCATATAACCCAAGCCGCGCAAGAACTCTTGCAAACGTTCCTGGATATTCTGGGAGCGACGATAGGTCAGCGATGTAGTCATCGAGCCAATCGGGGTTGGGCAGCGTGTCATAGTTTCTTCGGACATCTGCACGGTGTAGACGACAGCCCAGCGCGCTTTCTTGGGGATCAGGCGATATTCTTCGGTTTCTTCGGGCTGTTCGGCATCTTCGATGCGTAATTCTACGCCATCGGGGTCGTGCGAGTAGATCAGTTTTTCGGTAGTATTGGTATCTAATTCCACAAAACCAACTGTGGCTGCACCCAGGTGACGCAGTGCAGCGGTTACAACCATGGCAGCTTCTTCAGGAGAGCCTTCCCACTTGGGCACGCCCAGGTCTTCAGGGGTTTTGGCTTTTTGTGGTCCGATGAAACTGCGGGGTACACCACCAGAACCGGCGCCACTTTGCATGGCGCGATCTAACAGGGTGTAACCATCTTTGCCTTCTTTGAGCCATTTATCCAAATTAGCTGCGCGCAATTCTGAGAGGCGGTTGGCCTCATCTTCACCCACATACTTGGTGAAACCGCGGCGCACGGTGTTGAATTCTGCATAGCGATTAACATTGGCCCAATCGACACCACTGGTCGGCTCGTCTTGGGTTTTAATGAAGCTGGGGCGTTGTAGCCCAACAGCCTTGTCAGATGCCTGTTCTTCCAGATTTACCATGGGAGCCAAGCTGGCAACAGCACCTAATTTGCCGAGTTCTTTCATGAACTCGCGTCGGGTCAGGCTTTCAGGCATTTCATTCTCCTTTTTTTCGAGGAGTTCCCACCGTCCTTTCAGCGAGGCTTGTGGAAACATCAGTCTTGGCGGGCGGCCTGGCTTGGTTAGCGATAAACTGGTAGCCGTCAGCGGTTAGCAAAATGCTAATGGCTTTTGGCTTACAGCTATCGGCTGACCTTACAGTTGCGCGACAGCGCCGGACTTACTTGTAGATCAAGTTCACCGGCTTCGCCTTTTACCCCACCCATCCGGGGGTTTGGAGTACCAGGACTGAAGTTTTTTTGATTGGTAAAATTCGGACTGCATGGTGTGTCAATCAGCGGTCTATAAAATTTCCAACTGCGACACTGGGGGGAAGTTGATTGCAATTAATTGGGTTGATTCTGCCTCCTTTCGCGATCGTGGTAATGGCGATTATGACTTGTCGTTATCGCTCTTCGAGTCATCGAGGATGCTCGTCGTAGCGCGCGTAACCTCACTCGTCATTTCTGAAAATACGCCTTGGATAGATTTAATAATCTCGCGGGCTTCTCCGGCCAGGCGCACCGTTTCTTTGGGGCCAACAGCCAGTACAGCCAACAAGAAGATCAACATTAATTCACCCGCGCCAAGATTGAAAAATCTCATATGCTTTCAACTCCTGCTTCAACGAGCGCTTTATTTCGGGCACGGCCAGCAAACCAGGCTAGCACAATGCCCAGTTCATACAAAACCAGCAACGGAGCCATGACCAGCATCATGTTGAAAACATCGGGTGTTGGCGTTATCACTGCGGCTAAAACTGCAATGCCAACCAATGCAAAACGGCGGCCTTTTGACAGTTGTCGAGAAGTTACCAACCCTAATCGGGCCAGCAGCGCCAGTAGTAGTGGTGTCTCAAAGACAGTGCCGCTGCTCAACATTACTGTGGTCACAAATGAGATATAGCCGTCAATCGAATAGGTGGGTTGTACCAGATCGCTCATAAATCCTTGTAGATAATTGAGCGCCAACGGAAGCATCAAACCACCAGCAAAAGTTACACCCAGAGCAAAGAAGAAACCAATTCCCAGCACCGATGTAATTAGCATACGGCGCTCTTTCTTGGTCAACCCCGGAACGATGAAGGATAATAATTGATATAGAATAACTGGCAAGGCGATGACAACACCCAGCATCAAGGCCAGACGGAAGTACACAACGATTGATTCGGTGGGGTGCAGCGAAACCGGGCGAATATCACCCATCGGGAGCAGCAAAAACTCAAGCAAGCGGTTGACGAAAGCCAGACTGACCGCCGTCCCTAGAACTAGGGCAATTACCATGCGCAACAAGTGGGCGCGCAATTCCTCGATATGCGACCAGAACTTCATGCGGCGCTGTTTGCGCTCGGCGCGTAGTTCTTCGTTCGATGGTGGAGGCGTGTCAGTCATATTTCGTGGCCTGATTGTTAGAACGGCTAGTTGCCAGCAGTCTCGTCTTTGAGTTCGTAAGGAATATTCTCGTGGCACAGGGCGCATGATTCTTTATAGGGGCCATAGTTCATGTGACAACCATAGCAGGGATAGCCTTCGCCGTAGTGCCAATCGTGAGGGTCTGATTCAAAGCGCGAAGTGAGTTCTGCAAAACCTTCCTCGGTTTCACCGTGGCAGGAAATACACACATCATTGGCTGGGGGATTTGACGGCGGAAATGGATCGTGACAATCGGCACACACCATTTCTTCTTGAATCCGGTGTACTTCATCCATCATGTTTAGATTCTCGCCCCAGGCTTCGAAATTGCTCATCCCATAAGGCACATGCGGTAGTTGCAAGACCATCTTCGAGAGCGTACTTTCGTTTTCCAGCATGGCTGCGAAATCAAGCCCGTCCCAGGCGCGCCCGTGACAGGCGGGGTTCGCACAGAAGGATGAGCCATCCGCCGTTTCGTAGTTGGTTGTGTCATGGCATCCTGAACAAGTTTCGTCGGGGTCTTCGGGGAAATATGCAATCTGGTGCAGGGTCAGCCAGCCCGGTTCCGCGTGTGTGGTGGGGCGCGGCTCTTCGTTGATATCCAAATGAACCAGCGTGGTTTCTGGTCCCGCCATCACCGGGGTCGCGTGGCACAGGCTGCATGCCAGCGGAATTCCACCACCCACATTGGTGAGGTGATTGCCATCATGACAACGGAAACAACCCGGGTCGGTGTTGTGTCCCAGATTGTTGGGGTGTGTATCCCAGTCCATTTTTTGTTCAGGGAAGATGCTGCTCGTGTAGATGTCTTTGATGATCTGAACAGTGGCATCCAGTTCTTCCCAGGCGACATCGTAGACATCCGGATAGTTTTCTTGATAAAACAACTTGATATTGGCGATGCTCAGCATCGCTTTTTCAGGCGAGTCATATTCTGCGCGCAAGGCTTCAACCGCCACGCGTTTGATTTCGGGCAGCTTGGTGGAAATCACGCCGTGTTGCAGAGCCTGATCGATGGCTGTTTCGGGCTGTAAAATATTGTGTGTAACGCGGTTATGGCAGGTGATGCAGTCCATCTTCTGCAGTTCTTCTTCATTTACCGAGTAGGGATCAAACCCAGAGGCGATATCGACATAATCGGTGGCAGTGCCTTCCTTGTTGACCACGCGCACAAATGGGATTTCTTGTTCCGATTCATCTGTGGGGGCATACAGCACTGTGTTATTGATATGCCAGTGAATTCCCTGATTGCTGTCGCCACCGCCGGTGTTGAGCACCAGAAACGTGCGATACAGCGAGTTTTCGGGGTCGATGTCATAGGTGGCGATTACCTTGTGAGTTGCATCAGAAAACTTTTTTACGTTATGGCATTCTTCGCAAACTTCTTCTGCCGGGCGCAAGGTGTGGGATACCAAGGGATATTCGTAGTTCTTGAAAAGGGAGGCGGTGACATGCCGAACTTCGCCGATTTTGCGCCCAATCTGGCTGCCAATCGGTGCGCGCCCGAGGTGACATTCTACGCATTTGACCTCGGCGTGGGGCGAGTTCAAATAAGAGAGATTTTCAGATGGGTGGACACCATGACAGGCGCTGCCACAAAACTCAGGCGAGTTGGTGTACTCCCAGGTATATGTGCCGATGAAGATTGTCAACACAAAAATCAAAGCCAGCACCAGAAAGGGTGCAGTTTTCGCCCAGCGGCTTGCTTCCAGGCCGGGATAGAAAAAATGGCGGATTTTCTGGATAAAATTCTTCATTGCACCTTCCTCATTTCAGGACTTTGCTAGCATATTTCAGTAACACCATCATAGCAAAAGCGGATTGCTGGTTGTAGCGGGAAATCTCCTCACCTTTGTAGGGTTTTTCCTGACAGGTGTCTGCTTGAGAATCAAACGGGCTGCAACTCATAGGTTGCAGCCCGTTTGATTCCCAGAATATCAGGGATAATGTGTTATAAGAGACGATCCCGCCGGATAATGTAGCTGGTGATACCCCCTAGAAGCAATACGCCGAACATCAGCCAGAAGAGTGTCGCAGCGCGGGGTTCAAATTCCTTGCTGCTGGCAATGGCGGCTTGTGCAAATAATATTTCTAGAAATACCCACAGGAGCCAGGCCGCCCACTCGTACCAGGGGCGGCGCATAAATCGGATGAGGCGATAATCGTCATTATCCATAGCTTTAAAATACCTTAAATGACATATTTTGAGTTTTCCCTTAACTGCTCAGGCTAGCGCTTTCGCAGAGAGAATGCCTCTTTTGGTTCCTAATCTTCGCGCAGGGTTTGCTCGGTGTCGATACCGTATTCGGGCAAATTTTGCCACCACCATTGTTCGGGGTCTTTTTGCGCGCCATAGCTGAAAGCATCATCCATACTGCGCAGGAAACCATCTAGAAAAGGGAGTTTGGCAACCCCGGCTTTGATCCAGCTGTGAAGCCAGACTTTATTCTTCTTTGAGAAGGGGCAAACCGCGAAACAGATACTGCAATTTGTACCTGCTTTTTCGGTCATATAGGTGCGGCAATTGACCGAATTCTCGAAAAAGGCTTTGTGTCCGGGATTAGACCAGGGGCCTTCCGTCTCCCAGGATGGCTCATCGGACAGGCTGAGCGCGCTGGAGGGACAGGCCTCGGCGCATTTTTTGCAGGATTTACAAAAATCGAAAATGCCAGCATCAATGGGTTGATCGGGAACCAGTGGGAGGTCGGTAATCATTTTGAACATGCGCACCATGGGGCCAAATTCGGGCGTAATCATCCTGTTGAGGCGCGACAACTCTCCGAGACCGGCCATCACCCCCAGAGCCGGGGCGATGGCCAGCGCATTGCTGGTGGCCTCCCCCAGGCATTGGTATCCTAATCCGCGCAAAAATTCTTGCGTTTTCTCTTGAATATCCCGGCCGCGGCTATACGATAAAAGTGTGGTTTGCTCGGCAATTGCGGTGGGCGCGCGCTTGACGGTCTCAATAGACATCTGTACCGTATAGACAATTGCCCATTTAGCCTTGTTGGGAATAATGCGCCGGGTGGCTGTTTCGGAGGCCTGATCGGTATCCTGAAAAACAAGTTCTTTACCGTCGGGGTCGTGAGTGTAGATTAGCTTGCGTGTTTGTTCGTTGAGTTCAACAAAACCGATGGTGGCAGCGCCAAAATGACGCATGGCAACCCGCAACATGCGGGAGGCTTCTTCGGGTGATCCGCTCCAGGGTGCCACACCGCGTTCATGGGGTGTCTGCGCATTTTGCGGGCCGAGGAAAGAACGCGCTCCGCGTGCCCCGAGACCCTGGGCCGCGTTGAGCGCCTGGTCTTTGAGGGTGTAACCAGGGGTATGGTTGATGATGCGTTGTTTCTCGCTTTCTTCAGCAACCCGCAGCAGATGATCGTATTCGTCTTGCCCAATGAACGCGGCGAATCCGGAACTGCGCATAGTTTTGCGCGAGTCGAAGCGCTGAAGCTGATCCCAATCGATTTCGACGGTCGGTTTCTCAACGGATTTAACCCACCAGGGGCGCGGCGCTTTTCCCGTGGAGCTGAGTAGCTGCTGGGAAGGTGGTGCGGTGTTTTTTGTCGGGCTGGCCGCCGGGAGCGTGTTGGCAGCCAGCGATGTTGCTGTAATTCCGGCGATACGAATAAACTCTCGGCGAGTGATGAGTTTTCGGCCTTTTTCTACCACTAAGAACTCCTCATACTATCTTTATGCCTACGAATCAGTTTTGTCGAGCAGCCCAGCTTTGAGGGCAAACTGCACAATTTGCGAACGATGTTCCAGATCAAGTTTCTCCATAGCGCGGGCGCGATAGGTGTCAACTGTTTTCGGACTGAGTGACAGGCGTTCGCCAATTTCGCGGCTGGTATACCCCATAGCACACCAGCGCAGCACGGCTTGTTCGCGCTCCGAGAGATTTTCGAGTAATTGGGAATTGGTTTGCTGTTCGAGTAGTTTGTCGATAACGACTGTCGCAGCATCAGGGTGCAGATAGCGTTTGCCCTGATAGACACTGCGGATGGCTTGCAGCAGATCCGTGTGCGCCGTCGATTTGGGGACATATCCATCGCAGCCCGCCTGAACCGCTTCCAGTACCAATTCTTGACCGGAATGCATGGACAATACAATTATATGAACGGGTAAATCCAGCCGCCGAATCTTGCGGATGGCATCCAGTCCGCTGCCATCGGGTAGGCCTAAATCCATAATGATAATATCGGGTTGCGATTCGGTTGCCTGGCGAATTCCCTCACGGGCTGTACCCGCTTCAGCGACCACGATCATATCGTCTTCGCTTTCGATCAAGGCCCGCAATCCGCCCCGCAATATTTTATGGTCATCCACAAGCAATAAACGAATGGGCTGCATATTTTTAGTTGGTTTCCATTTCGAGCGGAACTCGCACATGCAGCAATGTCCCGGCTCCGGGTGCGGATTTTACGATCAGCGTTCCTGAAATCATATCGCTGCGTTCCTGAATGCTAATCAAACCTAAGCGGCGACTGGTGGTATTGTTACTGAAATTATCGACCGAAAAACCTTTGCCGTTATCTTCGATCATCAGGTTGACGGCCGTTGGTGATACATCGATTTGGATTTTTACCCGGCTTGCCTCCGCGTGGCGCACGATATTCGTTAAACTTTCCTGGGCAATGCGGTATAAATTGGTCTCGATTTCAAAGGGCAGGCGTTGGCTATGCAGATCAATTTCGTACTTACAGACAATGCCAGCCTCGCTGAGCATCTCTTCGCTGAGTGTGCGTAGGGCAACTTCCAGGCCAAATTCTTCCAGCGCCGCCGGGCGCAATCGGTGAGAGATGCCGCGAATTTGTTCGATCGTTTCGGATGCGGACTGGCATAAATCGCTGACGTTGTTTCGCAGTCCTTCAGCCGCGGCTGTTTTTTCGAGCGTTTTCAGGCGGATAAGTAAGCTGGTCAGGCTTTGGCCTGCGCCATCATGCAATTCTCTCGAGAGACGGGCGCGTTCATTTTCCTGTGCGCTGACCAGGGCCGTTAACAACGCCTGACGGGCCGATTCTTTCTCTTTAAGTGTTGTGTGTAACCAGGCGTTGGCGACAAATTCCGAGATTTGTGAGCCAATCGTGCTGAACGTATCCATATCATTACTGCTGGGTTTACTGTCTTCCGGGCAAATAATATTGACCAGTCCAAAGCGCTGGCCGCGGGCGGCAATCGGAATCAGCAGATGATAGATGTTGCCATCGCTTGGGCGTTTGATCTGTTCGCAAATGTGCATGGATGCTGCCACGTCCCCATTGGATTGCAGGCTTTTTTGGGCATGCGAACAAATCTGATCGGAGTTTTCGATCAGGGTTTGTTTAAATGTTTGGGGTACAGCCACTGAACTTGCCAGGCGCAACTTGTGATTATCCGGATCGTCGGCGTCTTTGAGAAAGATCCACCCGCTTTCAAAGCCCATCACCTCAAGGGTTGTATGCAGCGAAACATCGAGCACATTTTGCAGATCAAGCGCGCGGCTGGCTGCCATAGCTACACGGTTGATAGCCTGGAAGCGTCGGTTTGAGCGCTGCAATTGTTGCTGGCTGCTTACCATGCGGTCAATCATACTATTGACGGCAGTAGCCACCTCGCCGATTTCATCGGGAACCCAAACGCGGGCACGCGATTCAATATCGCCTTCCGCCACGCGTTGAGCCGCCTGGCGTAATTCCAGCAGGGGCTTGGTCAGACTCAGCATTAAAAGTGCTGTTAGGAGTACCGAAGCAATCGCGGCCAGAGCGGTAACAAAAATAACACTACGGCTCCCCGCTTGCATGGCAATATACACGCGGTCATCTGAAATTAAATATGAAAGCCAGTCCGAAAGGCCAGTGCGCACCCAATAATTGAGCGCGAAGCCCAAGATCAAGATGGGCAACACCATAATTCCGGTGATTTTGATGCGTACGGGAACCGCAAATATCGCATCCGATAGTCGATCTCGCACGAGTGTCATTCGATTGGTGACCATGGATAGAGCTTACTTGATTCCCGAATGCATGTCAACCGATGCGCTCGCTGCGCTCGCGCGCCAATATACCCGTTAAGCAGCCGATGCCCCCGGCTGCCTTGATGAGTTCGGTGATCTCAATGGTATGGCAAATGATATTGTGGGATTCAAAAAACGCCTGTGTAATCGGGTTGCCCGCTGGCATAAGGATTTCGCGCCGTCCCAGTGTGACGATATTCAGCGCGTGGCCCTGGGTGGCTTCTGTTTCATCAGGGATGAATACCACCTCGAAGCCGTGGGCGCGCAGCGCCGCTACTGTGGGGTATGAAACCCGATATGGCCAGGCAATCGCCAGATTCTCATCCACAAAGCGCAGTTGGCCCATCAGGTGCATGCCGCCATAAGGCAGTTCCACCGGGATGGTGCGCACCCCCATCGTTTGCAGCACGTCAGCCACCTGTTCGATTCCCGCCGCATTCGTGCGCAGGCCGTGCCCCAACAGCACCCTCTCCGGATTCAGCCACAGAGCATCGGCCCCTTCAAAGGTAGCATTTCCGTTCAAGGTGCGCACAATTGGGATACCCAAATCAGCTAAACGACGTGCGATCCAGCGCTCCTCACCGGCCCTCACCGTGGAGGCTGGTCGCGCCAGAATGGCGCCCTCCGGGGTCATGAAAAATAAATCCGCGCAAAAGATCAGGTTGGGCGAAGGAATTTCGTTTGGCGCAACGTACTCCACCTCAACTCCCGCTGAGCGATACGCGTGAGCGATGGCGCGATGCTGCTGGCGCGCCAGGTTTAGATTGGGCTGGTGGAGCATCTGTACCAGATTGGGATCATTGATCTGTTCCCATTCCGCGCTCGGCTCGTGAAGCAGCACAGCCTTGAGGCGCGCCCATTCGCTGTCAATGCCGCAAGCGCGCCACACGGAGCCAATTTCTTCTGCGTGGCTCCGTGTGCGGGATGACCAATCTTCGCCGCCGTATGCGGCAGCCTGGAGCAGATCGAAACTCACGAAGCGATAACCCCACCGTATAGTTCGATCTCTTTTCTGCGGCGTAGCGCAACGGCTTTGCGCCAGGCTTCTTTTTCGCCATATTTTTGGATCGAAATAGTAGTGGCTTTACGCTCTTTCGTATTCGGACACCATGTCACGTAATACACTTCGGTGTAATTGGGTTTGAGACTGCCATCTGGGTAGGTTGCGCCGGTCTTTCGCCAAATTCTCTGAATGCCAGTAACGCCGAGTGCATTATTGGGGTTCGATTGTATTCTGCGCTCGGTGCGCGGTTTGCCGAGTTCCAATTCTTTTTCATCGCGCCATTCAATCGCCGATTCAAGGGCCTCATCATAGCCGCCCCAGGCGCTATCGGAAAAGAACTTGCGGTGTTCAACCCCCTGGAATTTGATGCGTACATACCACCCGATAGCTTTTTTATAATCCATGCGGGTAATGCTTTTGGGGAATTTGCGCTTGGTGCTCATCGTTCTACTACTCCTTACGGGTAACTCTTGTTAGAGGATCAAAAAAGCAGACGCACTTGGGAAAATCCCCCAAATACATCCGCTTCAGGTTTTGCTTCGCGGCTGTACAAAAGTACTTGCCTTTTGTTTGATACATAAAAAGGGTTAGGCTATCGGTGACGCTTATTATACACGCATTTTTTTGAGTTGCAGAAACAAATCCTTCTCTTTTGATGTTAAATTCTTAGGTAAGAGTATATTGACTTGTGCCAATAAATCGCCAACATCTTTAGAGTTTTTAATATTTGGCATCCCCAGGCCGCGCAAACGGAATATTTTGCCGTTTTCAGTTTCAGCCGGAATAGTAAGTTTTACGCGCCGGTCAATCGCGGTGATTTCAACTTCGCCACCCAGGAGTGCATCATACAAGCCCACCGGGACAGTGGTGCGAATATGATCGCCATCGCGCATGAAAAGCGGATGCGAGATTACCTTGATTTTTAGGAACAGATCGCCAGCCTGGCCGCCCATTGCACTGCGTTGACCCTGTCCGCGCAGACGAATCTTCGAGCCGGTTTTAACTCCCGGCGGGATGCTGGCTTCGATTTTTCGTCCATCTTCCCATTGCAGGGTGCGCTGGGTGCCGTGGTACGCCTCTTCAAGTGTAATTTCGACAGTGTGTTCGGCATCCTGGCCGCGGCTGGACTGGCGTACTCGTTGCCGCCCAAAGTCGACTCCGCCACTGCGTCCACCCAGGCCACCGAAGAGCACTTCGAAGAAATCGGAAAAACCGCCAGAGCCGCCTACGCCACCCATGTTGCCGAAAATTCTCTGCAAGTCTTCTTGCGATACCTGTCGGGCTTGCTGTCCCCCCGCCGTGCGCCACGCATCCCAGTTAAAGTCTTCCGGTTGACCTCCGGCGCGTGAATACTGCTGCCAATGCGAGCCGAACTGATCGTATTTTTGGCGTTTATCGGCATCGGAGAGTACTTCGTTGGCTTCGTTGATCTCTTTGAACTTTTCCTCCGCGCTGGCATCGTCCTTGTTCATATCGGGGTGATACTTGCGCGCCAGTTTGCGAAAAGCCTTTTTGATCTCGGCTTGCGAAGCGCTGCGTTCAACGCCCAGGGTTTTGTAATAGTCTTTATAGTCCATAAGATGCTTTCCAGCGACAACAAAATCAGATTCGACGTGAAGGCGCAATGTTGCGGAGACGCAAAGGGAAAAATAAAAATTCTTGGCGACTTGGCTCCTTCGCGGCTTTGCGTTAAAACTTCGGGTAAATTTTGAGCGCAAAAAGGACGAGCATCGCGCCCGCCCTCGGAGTGCAGGGCTGATTATAAACCACCCCGCAGTTTTTTTCGATTCGCTTACCTAGCCAACTTTGACGTCGATCTTACGCTTTTTGGCTTCTCCGGTCTCTTTCTGTTCGAGGCTGAGCAGTCACAAGAATTTTTAGATATGATGCTATTCTAGGCCAACCATGTTAGAAGAACGCAAATAAAATCTCAGAGATCTATAAAAATTACGCCCAACCCAAACTGATGCGCCCCCGTTCAATTTCGACTTTCAAAATCTCAACCTGAATCACATCGCCAACACTGAGTGATTGATTGCGTGGGATTTGGCTGCGGTGCAGCAGGCCGTCTTGTTTGACGCCAATATCTACGAAGGCGCCGAAATCGACCACATTGCGCACGGTGCCTTTCATACTCATGCCGGTGACCAAATCATCCATTTTGAGCACATCGCTGCGCAGAATCGGCTTGGACAGATCTTCACGCGGGTCGCGTCCCGGGCGGATGAGTTGCTCGAAGATGTCTTCCAGGGTGGGGAGGCCGACGCCCAGTTGAGCGGCGAGCTCCTCGAGGGGGACGCGTTGGCGGTACGCGCTCAGGGTTGTGGCGCGCGCCTCGGGGGGAGCGCTCAACTCGAGGGCCGCGTCCCGCACAACTGCTTCGGCGACAGGATAACTCTCCGGGTGAATCGCCGAGGCGTCCAACGGATTTTTCCCGCCATTAATCCGCAAAAAACCGGCAGCCTGCTCAAAGGTTTTGGCGCCCATCCCGGAGACTTTTTGCAATTCCTGGCGGCTGTAAAACGGGCCATTCTCGTTGCGATACTCGACGATGCGTGTAGCCAGCTTGGGACCAATGCCAGAGACGTGACCGAGCAGCGCCGGAGAGGCCGTATTGGCATCCACCCCGACGCGATTGACTACGCTCTCGACCACGATTTGCAGGGTTTCGGCGAGTTGTTTTTGATCTACATCGTGCTGATACATGCCCACGCCAATTGATTTGGGGTCAATTTTGACCAACTCGGCCAACGGGTCTTGCACCCGCCGCGCAATCGAAACCGCGCCGCGCATCGAGACATCCATATCGGGCAGTTCGGCGCGGGCCAGCGGAGAGGCAGAATAGACCGATGCGCCTGCTTCGTTGACGATGAGATACTGCAAATTTGCTTGCGTTTGCTGGATTAAATCGGCCACAAGCTGTTCGGTTTCACGCGAGGCGGTGCCATTGCCAATGGTGATTAGGGTGACAGCGTGCCGCTCGATGAGTTGATTGAGTGCCTCGAGGGCCTTCTGAGTCTTGTTTTGCGGCGCGTGGGGGTAGATCGTGGCTGTATCCAGGGGTTTGCCGGTGGGGTCTACGATGGCAACTTTGCAGCCGGTGCGAAAGCCGGGGTCAATACCCATGACAACATGCCCGGTGAGGGGCGGTTGGCTGAGCAGATTGCGCAGGTTTTGAGCAAAGATATGGATAGCGTGCGTTTCGGCGGTCTCGCTGAGTGTGCGGCGCACATCGCGCTCGATGGCGGGCAAGAGCAGACGCTTGGCGGCGTCTTCGATGGCGAACGTCAATTCTCTGGCGAATGGCGAACTCAGCCGCGGGTGAAAGTGGTCGTCTATGGCGCGCCGCCAGTCGCGTTCGGGGATGTCGATATTCACGCGCAGTACATTTTCTTTTTCGGCGCGATTGATTGCCAGAACCTGGTGCGGGCGCAGGCGATCTACATTGAGTTCGAATTCATAATAGTCTTTGTAGGTGCCGCGCGGATCATCAGCATCGGCGGCTTTCTGGGTAAATTGCTGTCCCCATTCCAACGCTTTCTGGCGCGTAGTTTTGCGGATCGCCGCATGGTCGCTGATCTGTTCGGCGACGATATCGCGTGCCCCGGCCAGGGCTGTTTCTTCATCTGGTACTTCCGCATTGCGGAAGGCCGCCGCAATTTCTTCGGGCGGTTGCTTGCCCTGGGGTTGCTGCAAAATGAAATCGGCTAATTTGCCAAGTCCCTTTTTTCGGGCAATGCTGGCGCGTGTCTGCCGTTTGGGTTTATACGGTCGGTAGATGTCTTCCAGTTCGGCGCGTGTTTCAACAGCGTTGATCTGGTTTTCCAGTTCTGGGGTGAGTTGTTCTTGCTCGGTGATGGTCTTGAGTACGGTTTTGCGGCGCTCGTCGAGGGCGCGCAGGGTTTTGAGTTGTTCTTCAATCTGGCGAATTTGTTCCTCATCCAGGCCGCCGGTGGCCTCTTTGCGGTAGCGCGAAATGAAGGGAACGGTATTTCCGGCATCGAGCAGTTCAACTGTGTTAGCGACCTGCCCGGTTTTGATTTTCAGGGTTTTGGCGATTTTTTCGATGTGAGTCATGTGGCGATTAAACCACATTCGTCACAGAGTTCACAGCGATTATCTGAACCACAGATAATCGCTGATGAACACAGATTTCTAGATATTCTATCTGGGTCTATCTGTGTTCATCCGTGGACTTTTTGGTAACCAAGGGATGAAGGCGTTGGTGTGTGCTGCATATTCGTCGTAATCGGTCTTGGCAGATTTGAGTGATTTTTCGAGCATGGCGACTCCTGAAACTTTTACCAGTAAAAATGTCATCAGGATGGGGCTAAAAATGGTCAGCGCGCCGGGGAGGGATGTGACGGCTAAAAGGTAGAATCCCCACCATTGGGCTGCATCACCGAAATAGTTGGGATGCCGGGTATAGCGCCACACCCCGGAAGTGAGCAATTTTCCTTTGTTGGCTGGATTGGCCTTGAAGCGTGCCAACTGCCAATCGCCGACTGCTTCAAAGAAGAACCCCACACTCCACAGCAGGCAGCCCAGCGCGTCAACGATGGTGATTCTATTTGGCATTGGGGAGATCATCGCCCCGAGCAGCGGCGCGGAGATAACCCACATCAACACCCCTTGGAGCAGGAATACCTTGAAGAAACTGAACCACCACCATTTACGCCCCGCCTCGCCGCGCCAGGCCTGATAGCGGAAATCTTCCCCATGTCCCCGGTTTCGCATCAAGATGTGCAAAGAGAGACGCAATCCCCACACCGTAACCAGCACAACGGCCAGTAGTTTACGGGTGGCAAAGCCCTCCGGTGTGAGAGCGAAATAGGCCCAGGCGGTGATGGTGAAGCCGGTTCCCCAAAATATATCGACAATGCTGGAATCTTTCAATACCAGACTGAGCAGCCAGAGGGCGACCATCATTCCAAGAATAAGCAACCCGGCGATAACGAACGTGGAAAGAAACATATTTTCTCCTTGAATATATGGACAAAATCTTTGCCTACAGGACGATAATACCAACCATCTTCCATGACGTCAATAATAAATTGTCAAAATATTGGCAATATATTGACAAATAGGATGACGCATGTTAATATTATTCAATCACGATGATTAAAGTGTTTTCGACAGGATGATAGTCCGATGACAAGAATAAACGAAACCCCCTCTTTTAATCTCGGTGTTGTTACTCAGGAAACTGGTATTCATCCAGATACATTGCGTGCCTGGGAACGACGTTATGGCTTGCCGAATCCAGCTCGGACAGAAGGCCGGCATCGCTTGTATTCACAGCGCGATATTGATACGCTCCGCTGGCTGCTGGCGCGCCAGGACGAGGGTATGAGCATCAGCAAAGCTGTCAAATTATGGCAAACACTCATGGAGCAGGGGAGCGATCCTTTGGAAGACACCACAAAGGCAACTTCTCTGCCCCCCAAATTGGCGGGTGTTGAACTGCCCACAGAGGCGCAAATTGACGACTTGCGTTCAGCCTGGGTTGCGGCCTGCCTTAATTTCGATGAGAGCCGCGCCGAGCAGGTTGTGGCGTATGCCTTTGCTTTATTTCCGGCTGAAGTTGTTTGTTTTGATATTTTCTTTGCAGGTCTTTCTGAGATTGGTCAGGCCTGGTATCGCGGCGAAGCGACTGTTCAACAGGAGCATTTTGCATCTGGTCTGGTGCAGCGGCGCATTGACGCTCTGCTTTCTGCCGCTCCGCCGCAACTTCATCCTGAAACTGTGGTTGTGAGCTGCACGCCCAATGAGGAGCATGTGCTGCCCGCGCTGATGATGTCTTTATTGTTACGTAATCGCGGTTGGGGGGTGGTTTATTTAGGCGCCAATGTCCCCATTGCTAATTTGGGTGAGATGATTGCATCCGTACAACCTGCGCTAACCGTGTTGACCGCCCATCGCCTTGTTGCTGCTTCCGAGTTGTTGGATGTTGCCCAAACTCTGGATAAATATAAAATTCCAATGGCATACGGCGGGTGGGTTTTTGGCGCGAATCCGGATTTGCGAGAAGTAATCCCCGGTCATTATTTGGGCGATGATTTGCGTAATGTGGCTTACGAAGTGGAGAAAAAAATTCTCAGGCCCGTGCTATTGGCGCCGAAAAAAACACCACAATCTGAAAGCGATATCGTGAAATACTACTCTGTGATTCGCATGGCTGTGGAGAGTCGCTTGCGCGAAATGCTGGAAGATCAAATCGATGAAAATCACCTTCAAACAGCCAACCAGTATTGGGGCGAGATCGTTTATGCTGCGCTCAAACTGGGCGATATTGGCTACCTCGCATCGGAACTGGTGTGGATTAAGGGCTTGTTGCAGAATGTCGATTTCCCGGTGGATGTATTGGTGTTGTATATCGAAACATATCGAAAAACGATGATAGAAATACTACGTAGCCGGGCTGTACCGATCGAAGGTTGGTTGAGCATGGTAGATTGGAGTGTGTTATGAAAGTCTTGATCGCAGGCGGAAGCGGGTTGATTGGCCGCGAATTCGTGAAACAACTTCTTGAAGCGGGAGATCACCCCCTGGTGTTGACGCGCCAACCCGCGGGGACGCTCGAACTTCCCCCGGGGGTGACAGCCATTCAGTGGGACGGGAAATCCGCCCAGGGGTGGGGTGATGTCATCAACACCGTGGATGCGGTCGTCAATCTGGCCGGAGAAAATATCGCCGGGGAGAAATTCTTCCCCGCCCGCTGGACTCCGCAGCGCAAAGCGCTCATCTTGCAGAGTCGCCTGGATGCAGGCACGGCGCTGGTTGAAGCGATCCAGGCCGCCGAGAAGAAACCCCTGGTTTTTGTGCAGTCATCGGCGATCGGCTACTATGGCACGCAAGGTGATGAACCGCTGACCGAGACTTCGCCCACCGGGAGTGATTTTGTGGCCGAAGTCTCCCAACAATGGGAAGCGGTTTCTGCCGCGGTTGAAGCTCTGGGTGTGCGACGTGTGATCGTGCGCACCGGCGTGGTACTCAGCCTTGCGGGTGGAGCGTTGCCGCGCATGTTGCTGCCCTATCGCCTGTTTGCAGGCGGCACGTTTGGGCATGGCCGCCAGTGGTATTCGTGGATTCATATCGCCGATACCGCATCTGCGTTGCGCTTTGTCATCGCCAATTCGCAGGCCAACGGCGTGGTAAATCTAACCGCCCCCAACCCGCTGACCAATGCCGATTTTGGCAAAGCCCTGGGGAAAGTGATGCGCCGACCTTCGGTGATTCCCTTGCCCGGTTTTGTCATGCGCCTGATGTTTGGCGAAGTTGCCACGGTAGTGCTTGATGGTCAGCGTGTGCTGCCTGAAAAATTGCAGGCTTTGGGTTTTAGCTTTAAATTCCCCACGGCGGAAACTGCTTTCCGGGATTTATTGGGAAAATAAGCGAGGAGGATATTAAGAATATGTCGCAGAACACAACTTCACGTAAAGATGTACAAGTTTTATGGGGTGGAATTTTGTTGAGTTTGCTTTTTTCGGGTTTGATTTGGTTGGCTGGTTCGCGCCTGGATGCCATTCGCCTGCTCCCCGATCAGGGCGCTTCGTGGTATTACTGGAAGCTCCCCGAACCCACCTTCTGGACGCGTTTATCGGCCTGGGGTATGTATTTGCTGCACCAGTTGTCATTCTGGTATCTGATTTACAAGGCCCAGTCTCAGAAATCGAAATATTCAACCAGCTTGCATCGCTGGAATTGGGCCGCATTGGCTGTGAATGCGCTGTTCATCATTCTCCATTTTGTGCAGACGCATTGGTTATATGATGGCCTGGCGCAGGATGTCTCGATCTGGAGTTCGCAGGGATCGGTTGTGGTGCTCTTGGTTTGGGTATTGCTGATGGAGAATAATCGCCGCGGGATGTTTTTTGGCAAGAAATTGCCCCTGAAGCAGGAGATCATCCGTTTTGCGCGTAAATATCACGGCTATTTCTTTGCCTGGGCGACCGTGTATACCTTCTGGTATCACCCCATGGTTTTCACCAATGGGCATTTGATAGGCTTCTTTTATATGTTTTTGCTGTTGTTGCAGGGAAGTTTATTCTTCATGCGCATTCACACCAACCGCTGGTGGACGCTGTTTCAAGAAGTTGGCGTTTTGGTGCATGGCACGCTTGTTGCTGTAATGCAGGGGAATAATCTATGGCCGATGTTTGCCTTTGGGTTTGGCGGTGTTTTGGTGATTACCCAAATGCACGGATTGAAACTCTCGCGCCGGGTGCGCTGGGGAGTTGGCCTGGCCTACATTATCAGCGCGATCTGGGTGTACAGCGGACGCGGCTGGCTGGCGCTGAATGAGATCGCGCGCATTCCAGTGATTGATTATCTGGCAGTAGGGTTGTTAGCAGGGATATTTACGCTGGGTTTGCGCATTGCGGATCGTTTTCGACCCGCAAGTTAAAATCCTTGATCAGGTTTTCTTTTGAGCTATGGATTGCGCTCTACGCTTATTGAGTACATCGATGAAAATTGGTGTTAATTTCGGATCAAAATGAATGCCAGAGTCTTTGCGTAGAATTTCAATCACATCCTCATGTTTACGAGCGGTATGATAGGGGCGCGCTGTTGTCAGGGCGTCATACACATCGGCGAGAGCTAATAACCGCCCTTGAACTGGGATTTCTTTTCCCCGTAGGTTTTTGGGATAACCTGTGCCATCCCACTTTTCGTGGTGATACAGCACATAGGGCAGCGTCCCATGCAAATGCTGAATGTCTCGCAGCATTTTTGCACCGGCGATAGTGTGCCTTTTCATCATGCTCCACTCATCATCGGTGAGGCGGCCCGGTTTATTGAGTACACTTGACGGGATGAGTATTTTGCCAATATCATGCAAGCGTCCCCCAAATTCAAGCATTCGCAGTTGTTGAAGCGGCCAGTTTAATTCATTTGCCACCCACATGGCGTACGTTGTCACGCGTTCCACATGCCCGCGGGTATAGTGATCTCGCCCCTCGATGACATTTGCCAAAACTTTGACGGTATCCAAATATGCCTGCCCCACCTGCGCAACTTCAACTGCCGCTGTGCGATACAGGCGGGCATTAATAATCTTAATTAGATCGTGTGGGTCAATGGGCTTGGTGAGGTAATCTTCAACACCCAATTCGCGCCCACGCTGAATGTCTTCTGTGGAACTGTGGGAGGTCAGAAAAATAAATGGGATGGTTGTCCAGGCTGGATTTTTACGCACTGCTTGGAAAAATTGGAGGCCATCCATTTGAGGCATATTCACATCGGAAAGAATCAGATGCGGGGTGACTTTCTCCAACATTTTAAGTCCATCTAAACCGTTTCCAGCTTGATGCGTAATATAGCCCTCCATCATTAAAGCGCGGGCGATGACATTGCGTATTTGCGAACTATCTTCAACTACGAGGATGATCCTCTCTGGCGTAGGAATGGTAAGTGAGCGCATTTTTAACTTTCAGGCAGGCGTTTTTTCATGACATCAAGAAAAACAACCACCAGATCTGAATCAAAATATTTTCCGGATTGCAATTCGATATAATGCAAGACCTCGCCATGTGGGCGCGCCGGATGATAAGGCCGCTCTGTGGTCAGTGCATCATACACATCAATGATGGCTAAAATGCGCGCCTCCAGCGGAATCTCGCGGCCTTGCAAACCCTCGGGATAGCCTGTGCCATCCCAATGTTCGTGATGATAAAGCACATATGGCCGCGCGGCCTGCAAATGGCTGATTCCACTCAGAATTTTTTCCCCGGCGACAGGATGCTGCTGCATCAACGCCCACTCTTCTGGCGTGAGTCTCCCGCGTTTGTTCAGAATTTGATCCGGAATGATGATTTTGCCAATATCATGCAGTCGGGCACCAAATTCCATCATGCGCATCTGTTCATCCGGCCAGCGTAGCTCTTCGGCCATCCAAAGCGCGTATTTGGTCACACGGTCCACATGCCCGCGAGTATAATGATCGCGTCCTTCAATTGCATTGGCTAATACTTTCACGGTTTCCAGGTAAGCCTGACCAATATGCGCAACTTCTACCTCGGCAGAGCGTAGCAAGCGGGCATTGATTGTGCTGAGCAAATCCTGGCGATTGATGGGTTTGGTAAGATAATCTTCAACCCCAAGTTCGCGTCCTAGCCGACGGCTTTGCGCCGAATTATCCGCGGTCAGGAAAAGAAACGGCACTGTGATCAGGCTTGGATTTTTGCGGATTTCTTTATAAAGTTCAATTCCATCTGTGCCGGGCATGTTAATATCTGAGAGAATCAGATCGGGCGTAAAATTGTTAAGCACCTTGAGTGCTTCTGCTCCGTTGCTAGTCTGAATGACAAGATAATTATCAATCTGCAAATGCTGGGCGATGCCTTCGCGAATTACGTCATTATCTTCAACCAGGAGGATTTTCTTGCTGGGTACGGGTATCGTTGGCTTTGGTATCATTGGGTATAGTGTATCAGAGATTAGGGCAAAGTGAAGCTATGAACCTGCTTTTTATTCATGGATTGGAAGGTAGCAGTCAGGGGATGAAGGCCGCATATTTGAGGGATCGTTTTCCCGATGTGCATACCCCCGATTTTACCGGATCACTGGATCAGCGCATGGGCAAACTCCTTTCAATTTTGCAATCTCATCCTGAAGATAATTGGACGTTGATCGGTTCCAGCTTTGGGGGGTTGATGGCTGCGCTCTATGCGAAGATGCACCCCCAAAGGTTGGACAAACTAATTCTCCTCGCGCCAGCCCTTGTCTGGCCCGATTTCGCCCTTCAAGAGAATTTGCAAGTTGATGTTCCCACAATCATCTATCATGGTACGCAAGATGATGTGATCCCGATCGATTATGTGCGTAGTTTAGCCGAGCGCAGTTTTACACAACTTAAATTCAATACGGTCGATGACGACCACATGCTGCACCGCACTGTTCGCGCGGTAGATTGGTTGCGGTTGATTTCACGCTGAGCGGCAGGCATTTGTGGTGTTTTCGTGATTTGATCGATTTATGACCTTGCTCCAAACCCACGGCGTGATTATACTCTGGTGTTATGAGTGTTGAAGAGCTGCTTGTAATTCTCCCTGATTCATATTCCCCGATTGACCGGGAACTCATTCAGCGCGCCTACCGTGTGGGCGAAAAAGCGCATCAGGGACAAACACGCGCCTCGGGCGAACCCTATTTTCTGCATTGCATGGCTGTGGCAACTATCCTCGCCGAGATGATGGTGCCGCCGCAGGTAATCGCTGCGGGTTTGCTCCACGATACGGTAGAAGATACTGATCTCACCATTGAAACTTTACGTAGTGATTTTGGCGATGATGTTGCCATGCTGGTTGACTCGGTCACCAAACTGACATCGTTGCCGCGCGTCTCGCGTGGCGACCATCTGGATGTCGAAGAAGAACCACTGGCCGAAGAAGTTCAGCCCGGAAAAAAAGGCGGACGGCATGATAAATCGGCCCTGGCGACAGCCAGTTTGCGCAAAACATTTTTGGCAATGGCCGATGATCCGCTGGTGGTGCTGATTAAACTTGCCGACCGTTTGCATAATATGCGCACACTGAATTTTACTTCACCCGACAAGCAAAAGCGCATTGCCAAAGAAACCATGGATATTTTTGCGCCGTTGGCAAGCCGTTTGGGTATCTGGCAAATGAAGTGGGAATTAGAAGATTTGTCTTTCCGTTATCTCGACAATCAAAAATATCTCGAAATTGCGCGCAAACTAACCGAGCGGCGCACAGAGCGCGAAGAAACCGTTGATGCCATCAAAGACCGCTTACAGGCCGTCATGGATCAAGTCGGCATCAAAAAGGCTCAGGTTACCGGCCGACCCAAGCATATCTATTCGATTTACCGCAAAATGCAGCGCAAGGGGGTCCCTTTTGAAGAAGTTTACGATATTCGCGGTATTCGTATTTTGGTGCCCGCAAAAGCCGATTGTTATGCCGTCTTGGGTGAAATTCATGCCAATTGGCGGCCTATCCCAGGCTCTTTTGACGATTATATTGCTGCCCCCAAAGAGAATTTCTACCAATCTTTGCACACCGCGGTAGTTTATGATGATGGCCGCACCCTTGAAGTGCAAATTCGCACTCAGGAAATGCACCAGGATTCCGAATATGGCATTGCTGCCCACTGGCGCTACAAAGAAGGCTCCGGACACGACCCCGATTTTGAGCGCCGGATTATCTATTTGCGCCAACTGATGGAATGGCGGCAAGATGTCGATGACGCTCAGGAATTTGTCGATGGCATGAAATCGGATGTTTTTGGCGATCGGGTGTATGTATTTACCCCTAAAGGCGACATCATCGACTTGCCACAGGGTGCAACCCCGATCGATTTTGCCTATCATGTGCATACGGAAGTTGGGCATCGTTGCCGTGGCGCTAAAATTGGCGGCAAACTGGTTTCGCTCGATTCATCCCTCAAAACTGGCGATCAGGTAGCCATTCTTACCGCCAAGCGCGGCGGCCCCAGCCGGGACTGGCTCAATACGCGTCTGGGGTTGGTAAAAACCCAGCGTGCGCGCTCAAAAATTCAGCGCTGGTTTAAAATTCAGGCCCGTGACCAAAATGTAAAACACGGCCGCGAACTCCTGGAGCGTGAACTCCGCCAATTGGGACTGGTCGATGAAAATCTGGAGCAGTTGGCGCGGGACTTAAATTTTAAGGCTGTGGATGATCTCTCTGAGGCGATTGGGATTGGCGATCTTCCGCTGGCGCGTGTTTCCAACGCGCTAATTTTGATCGAGGAAGACGAAGACGACGATTTCGAATTTCCGGTGCCGCCATTAAAAGAGATGGAATCGCAGACCGTGGAAGGCATCACGGTGCGCGGCCTCAAGGGCTTGCTCACGCGCATGGCGCTTTGCTGCAACCCGGCCCCCGGCGATGAAATAACTGGTTATATTACCCGCGGGCGCGGCGCAACCATTCACCGCCGCGATTGCCCAAATATTCTCAACGTCAAAGATCAGGAACGTCTGGTAAAAGTCTCCTGGGGCGAAGTCCGGCAAACTTTCCCCGTGCCGGTACGCATCAAAGCCTACGACCGCGCCGGACTGCTGAAAGATGTTTCAACGCTGCTGGACGACGAAGGGGTTAGTATGAACCGCGTGCAAGTGGATGTCAACCGCCGCAATATGGCCACCTTCGATCTGGTGCTTGAGGTGCGCGATATTGCCCATCTCAGCCGCATTCTGGATCGTGTAGAACGTCTCGACAATATTGTTGACGCCCGGCGGGTACGCGCACGTTAAGCCCATGCCGTCTCAATTTCCCTTAACTCCCATCGCAGAAGCCCAAGCCCGTTTGCTGGCCGAATTTTCGCCACTGACGGCTGAATCGGTTCCGCTTGCAAACGCTCTTGGGCGTGTCTTGGCTGAAGAGATCATCTCGCAGATTGATTTGCCCGCCTTTGCCAATTCCAGTATGGATGGATTCGCCGTACGCGCGGTAGACGTGATCGACGCGGGGGCTGGGCAATGCGTGACCCTGAAAGTGGTCGCTGATATTCCCGCGGGGAGGCAACCCGAAGGGCGCATCGGCCCCGGTCAGGCCGCTCGCATTATGACAGGCGCCCCCATCCCCGAAGGGGCGGACGCGGTCATCCCTGTGGAAGATACCAATATTGGCATTCGGTCGGCGGGTGTGGATGTGCCCGAATCGGTGCAAATCTATCGCCCGGCGACTCCCGGGGCTAATCTGCGCCCCCCGGGGCAAGATGTCTGCAAAGGGGATACTGTACTCACCCCTGGGCGGCGTTTGCGTCCGCAAGATATTGGGGTGCTGGCAATGCTGGGGGCTTCGCAAATCCCTGTTTTTCGGCAGCCACGCGCGGGAATTCTATCTCCCGGCGATGAGCTTTTGCCGCCCGGCGCGCCCATCGAACCCGGAAAAATCTACGATGCGAATTCGTATGTTTTGCGCGGGCTGGTTACTCAGGCAGGCGGACTGGCGCTGCCCCTGGGCATTATCCCCGATGATTTCGCGGCTGTGCGCCAAAGCCTGGATGAAGCGATTGAGAACGGGGTGGATTTTTTGCTCTCCAGTGGTGGAGTGAGTGTGGGCGCTTTCGATTTTGTGCGCGCAGTTTTGGAACAAGCCGGCGAGTTGACGTTGTGGCGTGTCAATATGCGCCCGGGCAAGCCGCTGGCGTTTGGTCGGTATCGCGGCGTGCCTTATTTTGGTTTGCCGGGGAATCCGGTTTCGGCGTATGTGGGCTTTCAGGTTTTTGTCAAACCTGCGCTGATTAAAATGATGGGTTTGCCGCAAGCGCCGCGCCTGACGCGGCAAGTGCGCCTGTTGGAAGCTATCGAGTCGGATGGGCGCGAGAGTTATTTGCGAGCTTTTGCGGTTAGAGAAGTTGAGGGTTGGACGGCGAGTCTCACCGGGCATCAGGGATCAGGGAATTTACGCTCATTGGTGCAGGCTAATGCGCTGGTGATTGTGCCCGCGGGTGTAAAATATATTCCGGCGGGTTCTCAGGCTGAGGCCTGGTTTTTTGATGGATTGTAATTTGTAGAGATGTACGTGGTCATTCCGAGCGCAGCGAGCGCAGCGAGGAATCCCTCTGAAGCGGGTTGATTCATCACTTGCATAGGCACTTTTCAACATTCCGGTTAAGGGATTCTTCACTCCGCTGCGCTCCGTTCAGAATGACGCGTGTTCAAGCTTTTGTTGACGATTACAAAAAATCCGTGAAAATCTGCCTGATTCGCGTTATCCGCGGTCTATTTTTGAACCTCGGGATGCAAATGTTCGGTAGAAAAGTTTTGATTAGCATTTCGCCATTAGGGTTTCTAACGGCCGTTCCCAGAGATCCAAAATCGGTAGTTGCGTAATTTTGCAGTTTTATGGTACGCTTATGAAAGTCAGGGTTTATGCAAGCCGTTGGAAAAAATTTGCATGGGTCCTAAAGATACAAGCAGGAGATAAGCCCTGAAGAATGAGGAGAGAATGACTTATGCCGAAGATTCGCTGTCTTTACACAGGATGTGTTTATCTGGAGAAGGGTTATTGCACCGCTCCGATGGTGAATATGGATCCTGATGAAGGCTGCCTTACCTTCACTCAGCTCGATGATCCGTTTGAAGATAATAGTTGGGAAGAAGAACTTGAAGGTTTTGAAGAGTGGGATGAAGACGAAGCAGACGATTTTGAAGAAGATGATGACTGGCTCGATGACGATGATTTTTAGTTAATAGCGCAATAAATTTATTTTTCAAGCCGTGCCTGTAAGGGCACGGCTTTTTTTATTTGGTTCCGAAAAAGGATGTACGGGTTACGAAGTAACCCGTACATCCTTTTTCGGGTAATTCATTTCAATTCTTTTAAAATCGCCAGCGTCTCTGCTTTGCCACCAGAACCAGCTTCGCCGCCGGGGCCAACGCACGAAGGGCAGCCGTCGGCACAAATGCACTGCTCGATGACTTCGCAGGCCGCGGCCAGTAATTCGCCATGGCGCTCAAATAGTTGTTGGCTAAAGCCGATGCCCGCGGGGATCATCTCGTAAATTACTACACTTGGGCGCCCATCGGCGAAGGCTGCTTTTGGATCGCTGTGCTGGCCCAGGTCGCGCGTATCACACATCAGGAATAGCGGCGCAATCTGCCCCAATACATAACTCAATCCGGCCAAACCGCTGCGCACGCGCACAGCGCTTTCGGCGCGTTGGTGGCAGGCCGGACACAGTGTGACTAAATTTTCCAGCCGGTTAGCCTGCCAGGGTGTGTCAAACGTCCTGAAGGGTATTTTATGGTGCACATGCAAACCTTGTGTATCAGAGCGTGTACCGCACACCCGGCAAGTATGCTCGTCGCGAGCTAATGCCGCGGCGCGCTGCCGAGGCCACTCGGCGCCATAATCGTTGGGGTCATTGCGCCACAAACCAGCCGCGCGTAAACGTTCCACGCTGTCTTCCTCCAGGCTGATCCAGTACCCGGCAGTATGCAGGCGCGCGGGTGGCAAATCCAGTTCGTGAAAACCCAGTTTTTCCAGGCTTTCCCAGCGCAGCATCTGATACCCGCTGACGGTTGAGATCACAGCGAGTTCCCCGTTGGCTTTCTCTCCCCATGCTTCACGCCGCGCCTCCCGCAATGCTAATAATTGCACTTCAGTCTCGGTGCGCGGGCGCGTGAAATAATCCACCGCCGCAGGCTGCATCAAGGCGCGGTGCTGTTCCAAATCCAGCGTTTCCACCAGATACGGTTCACCTTCATGCAAATATACGGCCCCAGGATGTACCATCCAGCAGGCTGCTTCGCCATCCACATCCCCGATGGTGGTGGGTGGCTCCGTAGCCGTGTTGAGCAGGTGAACGCTCTGTGCCGAGGCGCTGCGCAGCGAAATTTCTGCCGAGGGATAGCCTTCGCCAAGCCAAAAGTACTTTTCGTTGGATTGATGCAGATTTCCGCCTTGATGCAGGAGCTCCAAAATCTCTGTAACCTGGGCAGGGTCGGCATGCCCGAAGGATTCATTCGTCTCGAAAGGCAACTCGAAAGCCGCGCATTGCAGATGATTCAGCAAAATCAGCAAATTGTCGGCCTGGATCAGGGCGCGCTCCGGGTTGCGTCCGAAGAAATAATCCGGATGGCGCGCCAGAAATTGATCGGCGGGGCTGGGCGAAGCCACCAGTATCGAGAGAGAAGTCTCCAGGCCGCGACCGGCGCGACCGGCCTGCTGCCAGCTTCCGGCAATTGTGCCCGGGTATCCAGCCTGGATCGTGGCTCCCATTCCGCCGAGATCGAGGCCCAGTTCGAGGGCCGTGGTAGCCACCACAGTGCGCACGCTGCCTGAGCGCAAGCCCTGTTCAATTTCACGACGATGGGCGGGCAGGTAGCCGCTGCGATAGGCGCGGATCGCCTGCGGTGTGTTCTCGCCGATGCGAGTGGCCAGAAAGCGCAGCAGCACTTCAACCGTGCGGCGCGTGCGCCCGAACAGAATCGTCTGGATGCCGTAGGTGTACACATCTTCGGCCAGGCGCACGCTCTCGGCAAGCATACTGGCGCGCAGGCCCAAATCTTCATCCACGATGGGGGGATTGTAGATCAAAAAATGCTTGGGACCGCGCCCTGAACCATCATTGTCGAGTAGAGTCAGCGGGGCTTCGATCAGCTTTTCGGCGAGTTGGCGCGGATTGCCAATCGTGGCTGAGGTGAGTATAAACTGCGGCTGCGCGCCGTAAAAGTTGGCGATGCGTTTCAGCCGCCGGATGACGTTGGCAATATGCGAGCCGAATACACCGCGGTAGATATGCATTTCGTCAATCACAATGAAGCGCAGATTGGCGAAAAAATCCGCCCAGGAGGCGTGGCGCGGCAAAATCCCAATGTGCAGCATATCGGGGTTGCTGATGATGAGCCGCGAATTTTTGCGGATGGCAGGGCGGGCGCTTTGCGAGGTGTCGCCGTCGTAGGTAGCCGGGGTAATCGGCGCGTCGGGTTGTGGAATTTGCGCCAATAGGCCGCTCAGCCCGGCGAGTTGGTCTTGCGCCAGGGCTTTGGTGGGGAAGAGATACAGGGCGCGACTTTCCGGGTTGCGCAACAGCGCATCCAGCACGGGCAAGTTATAGGCCAGGGTTTTTCCGCTGGCGGTATCGGTTGCCAGGGCCAGGTTAGCACCAACGCGAATTTGTTCCCAGGCCTGCGCCTGATGGCTGTATAACGCCCGGATGCCGCTGGCGCGTAGCGCCTCGCCCAAGGCGGGATGCAGATCGGCGGGGAAGGGTTCAAAGCGCGGCTGCCGGGCGGGGATAGTTTCCCAGGCGGTGATATTTCCACCGAGGGTCACGTCGCTGCGCCAGCGGCTGAGCAGGCTGGTGATGGCGCTGGTTGTAGTTGTCATGGAAAAATGTGAATGCTGGCCGGGTCAATTTGAATATAGGCTTTGTCTCCGGGGTTCAGGCCAAGACGCGCCAGTTTTGGGGTGGAGATACGGATTTCGAGATCGGGTTTTTGGTCGGGCACGCGCACGCTCAGGCGGTGTTCAGGGCCGAAATCTTCATCATCCAGGATGCGCGCGGGCAGGGTATTTTCTTGACCGGAATCGGCTTTGAGCAAACGGATCGCCTCGGGGCGGATGCCTACCTCTGGGGTTGCGTTGCGCTGGCCTGCTTGGGGAGCAGGAATAACCTCGAGGTTGTATGCATCCCATTGCAGGGTTTTTGTATCTAAAATGCGCATAGATAATATGTTATTCATGCCAACAATGCGCGCTGTTGCGGGGCTGGTGGGTCGTTGCATAATTTCGTCTTTTGGCCCAGCCTGACACATTTTGCCCTGGTCGAGGATAACAAGCTGGCTGGCGAGGCTGTTGGCCTCGCTGAGGTTGTGTGTGACCAGCAAGATGGGTACATTGAAGCGTTGCGGGATTGTGCGTAATTCGGCGCGCAGTTTTTGGCGCAAAGATTCTTCGATGGCAGCCAGGGGCTCATCCATGAGCAGAATAGCCGGGTTGGGGGCCAGGGCACGCGCCAGGGCAACGCGTTGCTGCTGTCCGCCAGAAAGTTCGCCAGGGCGGCGGTGGGCGAAGTCGGCGAGTTGCATCAATTCGAGAAGTTCGTGAGCGCGCTGATGACGGGCGTGGCGGGGATGGGGGAGCAAACCATAGGCGATATTCTCGGCAATGCTGAGGTGGGGGAATAGAGCGTAATTTTGTGGCACGTAACCGAGGTTGCGTTTTTGCGGCGGCAGGTTGATATTTTGTTGCGCGTCGAAGAGGGTGCGTTGGCCGAGACGGATGATGCCTTGCTGCGGGGTAATTAGCCCGGCGATGGCGCGCAGGATGGTGCTTTTCCCGGCTCCGGAGGGACCGAAAATAGCGATGATTTCATCTTGCGCCTGGAAGTTGGCTTGCAGGTGAAAGTTTTCGACCATCAGGTCGATGGTAACGGCGAGTTTGTGGGGCTTCATTTGGCGGTATTTCTCTAACGCTAGGACGCGAAGGGGCAAGGGCGCAAAGAAAAATATCTAAAACTTTGCGCCTTTGCGTTAAATTATGTTCGGGCTGAGATACGATTTGTTAGCAAGCGAATACTGACGAGCAATACAATTGCAGCGCTAGTGAGCAACAGCGAGAGCTGATTTGCCCGATCAGTTTCTCCGGCTTGCACGGCATCATAGATGGCGATGGGCAATGTTTGCGTCTGACCGGGGATGTTCCCGGCGATCATCAATGTGGCGCCAAATTCACCCAGAGCGCGGGCAAAGGCCAGCACAATTCCTGCCAGTACGCCGCGCCATGCCAGTGGCAGGGTAATCGTTAGAAAAATGGCGAGGGGGGCGCGTCCCAGTGTGCGGGCGACATCCAATAGTTCGGATGGAACAGATTCAATCGCTGCCCGCGCCGATTGCGTCACCAGTGGTAGGGCAACGATGCTGGCGGCTACCACGGCGCCACCCCAGGTAAATGTTAAATGGATGCCAAGGTTGCCGAGCCAACTACCCAGGGTAGAACGCTGGCTGAGGGTAATCAGCAGGTAATAGCCCAAAACTGTTGGCGGTAGTACTAATGGAAGGTTGATTATCCCATCGATTAGATGCCAGAACAGACCCTGTTTGTGCGCCAGAAGGGATGCCAGTGTAATGCCGCCAATGGCAGCGAGCAGGGCAGACAGTGCAGCAACGCGTAAGGAGAGTAGCAGAGGCATGGTCAAGGTGTTGAAATGGGGGTCAGGCCGTGTTGGGCGAGGATTGCCTGGCCCTGTGGGCTGAATAGAAATTGGATAAATTGGTCGGCTTGCGGAGTATTTGGGCTTTCCGCGAGGATACCTGCTCCATGAGCGACAGGCTCGTATCGTGCCCTGTCAAGAGAGATAATCGTCAGCGTGGAATTTTGCAATAGTGAGTTGGGCAGGATGCCCGCCGGAATTTCGCCGCTCTCAATATATTGTAACGACTGCCGCACGCTTTCGCCAAAAACGAGCTGCTCTTCGAGCTGCGTCCATAGTCCGGCATTTTCAAGTATAGCTTGGGCCGCGCTTCCATAAGGCGCGATCTTGGGGTTAGCGATTGTGAAGCGATCAATGGGATTACTGCTGAGGTCATTTAACGACTGGATATCCATGCCGCTATCTGGGGCGATGACCAGGCTGACCTCGCCGTAAGCAAAGACAACTTGACTTTCCGATGTGATGAAACCCTGCGTAGCCAGTTCGTGGATGCGGGTTGTATCGGCGGCGGCGAAAATATCAAACGGCGCGCCGTTGCGAATTTGTTCAGCCAAAGTTCCTGTGGCGGCGTAGGAAAATGTTACCGGGATGCCGGTTTGAGCAGTAAAAGCGCTGCCGATTTCGTTGAAGGCATTATTCAGGCTGGCTGCCGCGGCAATAGTAAGCCTCTGCGATGCAGGCGCAGGTTGGCAGGCCGTGAAAATCGCCGCACCCCAAATCATCAGAGAAAAGCACACTAAACGGGGATTCATCGGATGCTACTTCCGTTAAATCTGGAAAGCCCCAAAAATAAAAGCCTTGCGGTGGAGTACCAGCAAGGCCTTTATCATTTGCCTGAAAGGACGATGCCAGTCAAGCGAATATGCAGGGTCAGGCTTTGGGTTCTTCTTTTTCGGCGCTATTTTCTTCAGCGCCATCATCGGCTTGTAGCCCTTTGCGAAACGCACGGATGCCGCCACCAAGTTCACCGGCGATTTTTCCAATGCGGCCAACGCCGAAGAGTAAAATGACGATTATTAATATAATAATCAGTTCTGTGGGACCTAAGTTCATGGTAAGTACTCCTGATCAGATAAACTCTGTTAGTATGCAAGGGCAAGGCTAAGTGTACAATGAATTCGATGAAAAATCAATGTGTGGACGGCGGCTATTGACGGAAAGCGGGAACCTCAGTAAAATTCGCTGTGTTGTACGGACTGCCGCCCAATTCTGGCGGCTTTTTTAACGGAGGATACCATGTCTGAGCAAGAGCATATTCAAGAACAAGATTCGCCTCTCGCTGCCGAGAACCACCCGCAGGTGGAGAATATTCGTGCTGATGTGGTTAATTTTTCCAACGCTTCCGCCGGGATCATTCAAGCTGATTTAGTACGTATGCGTCAGAGCGGTGCAGAAAATGTCAATGCCCAGGAAGTTGAAATTCGACAAGGCGGCGTTGGCAGCATCGAGGCGGAAAATGTACACATCATTCAGGGTGGCGCCGGGGCTGTGAAGTCGGAGCGGGTTGACGTGGCTCAAGGCGGCGTTGGTGTTGTCAGCGCCGATCAGCTACAGGTTGTTGAAGGTGGTGTAGGAATTGCGTACGTCAATACTGCTACGCTGCAAGATACCCAGGCGGGGGTCGTGATCGCTCGTACTGTGCAGGCTGATAAACTCCGCACGGGCGTGTTACTTGCCAGCCAGGTCGAAGGCGATGTTGAAACCATCCTGGATACACCGCGGGCGATGTTGGCGGGCCTTACAGCTGGCGCTACCATCGGATTGGTGCTGTGGGTTGGACAACTTGTCAGCAGGCGGCGTTCATAAATTGTAAATTACCTGATTTCAATACGAAGCCAGGTTTTTAATTTTGATATGGAGATTGTCCATCATACGGATGGCACTCCAAATAAATTATTGCAAGGAGCGAGGGTAACCTGAATGGTTCGGGTGAGAGGCGCTCCGAGGAAGGATAATATGTCTGAACAAATTGTATTAGAAGCCACTCGTCGAGAATTGATCGGCAAGCAGGTGAAGCAGTTGCGCCGTGAAGGTAAGCTGCCCGCTGTCGTTTACGGCTATGGCGTAGATTCGACCCCTATCTTGCTCGACTTGCGCGAAACAAGCCGTATCCTGAAGAACACCAGTGTATCCACACTCATCAATCTCAAAGTGGATGATGCAGAACACAACGTGCTGGTACGTGAAGTTCAAAAAGGTATTCTCAGCCGCGCGATCACGCATATTGATTTCCAGGCGATTGCCATGAATGTCCTCGTCCGCACGCAAGTTCCATTGGTCGTGCTTTCCGATGATGTCCCGGCGGTGAATGATTTTGATGCCATGCTGAATATCGGCGTTGATTCAATCGAAATCGAATGTTTGCCTCGAAATTTGCCCGACCAAATTGAAGTAGACGCCTCAGTTCTCCTAAGTATTGGCGATAGCATTACCGTTGCCGACCTCGTGCTGCCCGAAGGTGTCGCCGTCATGGACGATCCCGAAACGATGCTGGTATTTGCATCTTCACAGCAGACCCTTGAGGAGCCGGAAGAGGAAGTTGACGAATTTGGCGATGAACTCGTTGAAGGCGAACCCGAAGTCCTTGAAAAAGGTAAGGGCGACGAAGAAGCCGAAGAGTAATCTGAACCCAAAACATCCCGCGGCATTCTCGCGGGATGTTTTTATTTAACCTGCCATGCACAATATTAAATTATGGAAATTGGGCAGCCTACTGTTGGGGTTGGTCTGGCTGATAACGGGGTGTGATACAGCTCCCCAGGTGGATTCTGCACAACCCACACCTACCCTGGAAGCGACTCCTGAAGATTTGCCCCTCGAGATGATTCAAGTGGGGCAGGTGCGGCAATGGGCTATTGGGGCAAATGCCAGTTCATCGTATGCCGATCCGGAATGGGGGAGCGAACAAGTTATTGGAGCGCCAAATACGACGCGTTGCGGTGATTTTCAGACCGCATGGGCTTCATCGGGCAGCGATTCTCACGAGTGGCTGGAAGTCGAGTTTGAAACGCCGCTTTATGTGACCGCGGTCAACATTGTTCAGAGCTTTAACCCCAACCAGATTAGTAAAGTTGAATTACTCGATGCCTTCGGGCGGATGGAAATAATTTACGAAAGCGCGCCTTTTCAGGTGACGCAACCCTGCCCATATACTTTGGCGATTCCGATCTCGCTAACCGCGCAACGCTATACGATCGTGCGCATCACAATCGATCAGGCTATTTTGGGGTTGGGGTGGAATCAAATTGACGCTGTAGAATTAGTTGGCGAGACGGAGTAGGGCGTTAGTTGTAGCGTTCCTCGGGGGTCGCTAACCCCAGAGCTTCCAGGAGCAGCACCATCATCCGCGCGCTGGCTCCCCACAACATTTCCCCATCATAATCCGAAAAATAAATCACCGGGATTGGTTTGCCTTGTTGCTGAATCTGACGCACCTGTGCATTGCGGTTGGTCGGGTCGGCGAGCCAATCCAGCGGAATCGAAAAAATGCGGCTAACTTCCTCGGGCTGTGGACGCACGTCATACGGCCAGGGCATTACCCCGACGATGGGCGTGACGCGATAGTTGGTGATGGTGAGCATATCTCGCAGGCGGCCTAAAATTTGAACATCTTGACGCCGCAAGCCCACTTCTTCATGAGCTTCACGGAGAGCCGCGTTTTCAATATCCGGATCATTGGGGTCGCAGCGTCCGCCAGGGAAAGCCACCTGGCCTCCGTGGCGATCCTGGGGGTGCAATGATCGTCGAATCAGGAGTACATGCCAGCCCTGTTCTGTGCAAAACAAGGGCATTAAAACCGCCGCCGGTGTTGGGGGGGCAGTTTGTAACCCATGTGGATAGGGGTTTTCAGGGGGCAAGCTGGGGTCCAGCGCCTTTGCCAGGCTTTGTTCGATTTGGGTTTGGGTGAGTTGCATGGCGCGTTTTGTATCCGTTAATCAATTGAACGCAAAGGCGCAACGAAGCGAAGCCGCAAAGGGTGTTTATTTTTTTCTTTCACATTTTCGGCTCATTGCATAATTATTCTGCATGTATTGCTATGCCGCAGTACGGACATTCGGCAGTATGTGGGTTGAGCCACTCGATTTCGTTGGGCTTTAGCGGCCCGCCGCACGCAGTGCAGGTGATGGGCAATTGCCTGTTAGGCGCGCTACGGGTTGATGTTTCGGCAAGTTCAGTGTTAGCAGGCATTGTTTCTTGCAGCCAGTTTTCGAGTTCTTTTGCCAGATCGGCATGTCCAAATTGTTGTAATTCATCCACGGCGCGGCTGCCCGTTTGCTGGAACTGTCCCCAGAGCTGACTGCCCGCGTAAATTTGCAAGCCTTGCTGGAGCAGGCCGAAGCCTTGCTTTGTTGCGCCAGCCAGAATATAGGCGCGCCCCGCCTGAAGATAAAGCCGCGGGGCCTGACGCATCAATCCCCGATCGTGTGCGGCGCGCGCCACGCGCTCAAAAATATCTCCGGCGTTAGCATAGTCGCCAATTTCCATCAGGCGGTGGGCGCGCTGCAGGGAGCGATGAGCGCGGTTTTCGAGGGGGGGGCGGTGTAGCGGGCGTGGCCCTTTGGGGGCAAATCGTCTACGGCGAGGCATAATTCCTCCGTTTCATTATTGCTCAGGCTTGCGTCTTTGCAGAAAAATTCAGCAAAAAGGGTGTGTAGACACACCCTTTTTGCGATGAAACTTCGCTTATAAGTGTTTTTTGAAAAAATCCGTGATTGTGTTATAGTAGGTCACGCGGTTCTCAAATTTGAGCACATCGTGGCCTTCATTTTCGAACATCAAATATTCAATTTCTTTGCCTATCGAGCGCAAATGTTCAACCAGATCGCGCGATTCTTGCTCAACAACGCGTGGGTCGTTCTTGCCCTGGATCACCAACATCGGCGCGCCCAGATTTTCAATATACGTGCGCGGTGAGCGCTCCACCAGTAATGCGCGCTCTTCGGGGATATCGGGATCACCCAGCGCGATTTTGAAATAAGGCTTCCAGGTTTCAGGGATGCGCTCGCCGAAAGTCAGCAGGTCATACGGCCCGAACATATCGCAGGATGCGGCCCAAAGCTCGGGGTGGCGTGCCGCTAAAGTGAGGGTCATATAACCCCCATAGGAACGACCTACCACCGCGGCGCGTTTGGTATCCAGCCGCGGGTCATTGGGCAGCACTTTTGTCATCGCGTGGACGTGGTCGAGACGATCGTCGCCGCCCCAGTCGCGATCCACTTTTTTAGTATATTCCAGGCCATAGCCTGTAGAGCCGCGCACATTGGGGACGAAAACCGCGAATCCGTTCAGCGTAAGAAACTGGATCAATGGCATAGAGAACCAGGCAAAATCGGGGCGCTCCTGGGCTTGCGGCCCCCCGTGGACATAATAGACCAGCGGGTAGGGGGCTTCAAACCCTAAGGTTTCGTTGGGCAGGTAGAGGCGTGCGGAGGCGCGCAGCCCATCAAAGGAAGTGAACGAAGCATCTTCGCCGGGGGAGAGCAGCGTTTCGGGAATGCCCAGTGTGCGCTCCTGGGTATGCTGGATGGTCGCGTAGGAGTTGCCGTCGATGGTGTAAACTTGGGTTGGTGAGGTAGCTGTAGAGTATGAGAGCGCGTAGCTCTGGGTGGCCTTTTCGTAGCTGAGATGTTCCAGTACACCATTACTGATATGGCTATGCCCGAGGAGTACTTTTTCAAGTTTAATACGCATTGCAGCAAAATCGAAACGGCCTTCATACACCCAATCGGCGCCATCGATATTATAGCCCAGCAAGAAGCGATTTCCCTTGATGTGTTGGAAATTTTCTAACTCGCCCACGCCTTTATGAACAGTGTCCCCAATCTTCACCGGTTGAGCCTGATTGGGGTTGTCGAGGGCGATATAGCATAAATCGCCCGTGTCTTCAAAAAGCGTGGACGAAATTAACAGGCCGCTTTCCTCATTGACGAAATATCCGTAGCCCAGACCCGTGAGCGGGTACGCGGTACCCGGCTGGCGTTCTTCGAGCGGTGTGCCATAAAGCGGGCGAATTTCGCCTTTCTCCCACAGAGAGAGCACATGATCGCCGACGGTATACCCCTCGAGCAGGGCGATTTTGCTGTGGTCGGCATTGACCGCGGCCACATGCGCTCCGTAGGCGCTGGCGTGCAGTTTGGCAATTTCTCCGGTGGTGAGATTAACCCGCAGGGCGTAGTTCATGGCCTCTTTGTTGCTGGCCGCATGGAGATAGATCAGATTTTCATCGGGGTCGCTTTTCAGCAAGAAGAAATGATGATCCGCGTAGAACGAGTCAAACGCCGGTTCAGGGTATCCGCCTTCAATTGGGATCAGCATAGGCTTGTAGTCTTCGTCGCCGTCATTGTCAATCATCACCAGAATTTTCCCCAGTTTTGGGAACACCTTGAAGCTATTTCCGATGAGATGCGGGTTTTGCAGGGCGATTTGCGGTGGCAGCAAGGGCTGCGGGACGCTGCCGCTTTTCTCCATGCTGTACAGGCTGAGGTGCCCGCTGAGATTGCTGATGAAGAAGATTTTCTCCCCGACGCTTTCAGGGTAAATGAAGAGACGTGCTGAGAGAAACGATTCGATTTTGTACATGGTGTGGATGATCCTTTGCTTAATGGGTAGTGGTCTTGTCCGAGAGGCTAAGCCAATATCCGAAGCTGAGTGTAACTAAACTGCCCACGGCGGCCATCCCCAGACGGAGTGGTCCCAGGCTGAGAAAGTTCCAATTTTGCACAGCCCCGGCGCTATGCCCACCCCAGAAGCCGATCCAGGCAAGCAACAGATAGAGCAATAATCGCCCAGGCCCGCCGCCGCGCCATAAATGAAAGAGCGAGCCGATTAGGCTGGAGAGCAGAATGCCGATGAGTAAACTGGGGAGTGTCATGGAGTTAGTATATCATTTTGGGCCAACGTGTTCTATATGATGTTGATGGAACGCAGTTCTTTGAGAAAATACTCGCGATCATCATCTTTGGCGATGGAATGTCCGGTCATTTCGGCCATTTCGAGGTAGCCGCGCGCGTTGGCAATATCGCCAGAGACGGCGCTGGCGCGCGCCAGGGCCTCGTAGGCAAAAGCGAGATCGAAATCGCCTAAATTGTGTTTTTCACACAGGTTCAGACAAAATTTGGCATATTTAAAACTCATCACGCCAAAGCCCAGCAGCGCGTAGATACGTGAAATTTGCCAGTCGCCGCGCGCAAAGTTGAGCGGCGTGCCGATCTGCCCCCAATGATAGCGCGAAGCGTGCGCCAGATGGATCATTTCGATATTTTCTTCGGGTGTGCGGTCGGGTTTGTCGAGCAAATTCCAGACTTGGTTGAAGCAGGATACCGCAAATTTGCGATGTTCTTCTGGTGTTGAGGATTGGGTCATCATATTTACCTTCATAGTGAATTGTTTTCAGACCTCGGAGACTTTCAAAATCTCCGAGGTCTTTGATTTACTCAATGATTCCGCCCCCCAGGCAAACTTCGCCCACATAGAAAACTGCCGCCTGACCGGGCGTGATGTCGCGCAGGTTTTCGTCAAATTGAATGTGGACGCGGTCATCATTCAGCGGGGTGACTGTGCCCCAGGCCGGGTGCGCTTTATAACGAATCTTGATCTCAGCCCGGATGGGTTTAGCGGGCGCGATGCCAGTAATCCAGTTGACGTTGTGGGCGTGAAGTTCATTTTGCCCTAGTTCATCCACCGTCCCGACGACCAGCGCGTTGCGAGCTGCATCTTTGCGGATCACATATAACGGCTGTGGTGCGGCAATGCCCAGACCGCGGCGTTGTCCAATCGTATAGAAGGCCAGTCCGTTGTGCTGGCCGAGTTCTTCATCGGCCCGGCTCAAAATTGGGCCGGGCGTGGCGATGCCGGGGGCATTACGGATCAGAAAATCGCTGTAGGTGCCATTGCCGAGAAAACATAAATCCTGGCTGTCGGAGCGTTCCGCTACGGGTAGCCCAAACTCGCGCGCCATCTGGCGCACTTCGGGTTTGGTATATGCTCCCAGCGGAAACATGGCATGTGCGAGCTTTTTCTGGTTGAGTACGTGTAGCACATAGGATTGGTCTTTGTTGGCATCCACGGCTTTTAGTAACTCAATACGGCCGACGACGGACGACGGATGACGGGTATTTTCCGTCCTCACGCGCGCATAATGCCCTGTTGCCATGAACTCTGCTCCCAGAGCCAGGGCGCGCTGCAACAAAAATTCCCAGCGGATACGACGATTGCACAGCAAACAAGGGTTTGGCGTGATGCCATCAGCGTAACTGTCGATGAAATATTGCACCACGGTAGCGCGGAACACGTCTTTGGCATCTACGGCGTAAAAGGGAATGTCGAGTTGGGCGGCCATGCGCCGCGCCAGGTTCATCGCGTCAATCGTGCAACAACGGTTCTCAGCCTCGCTGCCGGGTTCGCTCCACAGGCGCATCATCATGCCAATTACTTCATACCCCTGCGCCTTGAGCAACGCGGCGGCTACAGAGCTATCTACCCCCCCGGACATGGCAACAACGATTTTGGTCATAGTACGTGAAATCGAACGCAAAATACGCGGATCCAACAGATATTTGCGGATATTTGTAGATTCAATCCGCGCAAATCCATCCAATCCGTGTCATCCGCGTCCCATTATTGTTCTCGATTGTTTGACGAGGCGCGGCAAAACGTTTAAAAAGGATTTGAGATCTTCCGCGGTGGAATCCCGTCCCAGGGTGACGCGTAACGAACCCAGCCCCCAGTTGCGCGGCAGCCCCAAAGCGGTCAGCACACCCGAAGGTGCCGGATTGCCCGTTTTGCACGCCGAACCCGAAGAGCAGGCGAAGCCTTCTACATCCAGCATCATCAACAGATTATTGCCATCCACACCCTCAAAGACAAAACTGGCATGGTTAGACAGACGCTCCACGGGGTGTCCGGTCAATTTCGCATCCGGAATTTCTTCCAGCACCGTGCCGATCATATGATCTCGTAGTGCACTGAGTTGCGCCTGATGCGCGACCAGATGGTTCTGTGCCAATTTGAAAGCCTCGGCCATGCCGACGATATAGGGCACATTTTGTGTTCCCGCACGCAGGCCGAATTCCTGCGAGCCGCCGGTCTGACTGGGGTGCAGGCGCGTGCCTGCGCGCACGTACAAGGCCCCAACGCCCTTTGGCCCGTAGAACTTGTGCGCCCCGAGGGAGAGCAAATCTACATTGAGGGCACTCACGCTAATCGGCAGGTGCGCCGCTCCCTGCACGGAATCGCTATGAAAAATTACGCCGCGGGCGCGGCAAATATCCCCGATTTCAGCAATCGGGTTGATCGTGCCGATTTCATTGTTGGCATGAATCACCGATACGATAGCTGTATCCTCGCGCAGAAGCCGCGCCACATCACCGGGATTCACACGTCCGAATTCATCGATGGGCAAATATTCCAACTCAAAGCCGAAGAGCGTTGCTAATTGTTCAGCAGTTTGTGATACCGCGTGATGTTCCACGGGGCTGATGAGGATATGCCGGGCTTCGCGTTGCTCGCGCGCAGCCCAGGCCGCGCCGCGCAGCGCCAGGTTATCACTTTCGGAACCACATGATGTAAAAATAACTTCGTGCGGTTGGCAGCCAATTAGAGCAGCGATCATTTCTCGCGCGGTCTCGACGGCATTGTCGGCTCTTTGCCCGTAGCGATGCACCGAAGAAGGGTTGCCAAACTCGGTCGAGAAATAGGGCAGCATCACATTCAGCACTTGTGGATGCAATGGTGTCGTAGCGGCATAATCAAGATATATTCTATTCATAATGGGCACAAATTATAGCATGTTCTTTTTCCCGAAACTCAAACCTCAACGTCCCAATCTGCATCCCCTTTGATATAATACCCTCGCCAGACACTTGATAATATGATTTATTATCGAGCCACATCAATCGTGGCATGTTATTACATTCGTGTTATATCGACACGCTTGCACGACAATCAGAACTGTGCGATTTTGGCGGTTAGAAATTGAGTGATATATAATTTGAAATTTGGAGGACTTATGTCTCAGGTGATTAAATTTGGTACTGATGGATGGCGCGGCAGAATTGCAGATGATTACACCTTTGCCAATGTGCGGCGCTGTACACAGGGCTTTGCAACCTACTTGTTGAAATATGGGCACAAAGATAAATGGGTGATCGTTGGCCACGATAAGCGGTTTCATGGTGAAAATTTTGCCGTCACCGTTGCTGAAGTTCTGGCGGGCAATGGCCTGCGCGTGTATCTCACCAATGGCTCTTCGCCAACCCCCGTGATTTCCTATTCCGTCATTGCGAAAAAAGCTGTCGGCGCAGTCAATGTGACGGCTTCACACAATCCCTACACGGATAACGGTTTCAAAGTGCGTGACGAAAATGGCGGGGCGATTGCCCCCGAAGGCTTAAAAGAAATTGAAGCATTTATTCCGAATACAGAAGAAGAAGCCGCCCGAATACCCATTGCTGAAGCCGAAGCAAAAGGCCTGGTGGTACGCTTTGATCCCGACCCTGACTATATCAAACACATTCAAACCCTGATCGACCTGCAACCGATTAAAGATGCGGGTCTCAAAGTTTTGGTAGACCCCATGTGGGGCAACGGTGCAGGCTGGTTCCCGCGTTTGTTGGGCGGCGGCAAAACTGAAATTATCGAAATTCATAATGTGCGCAATCCCATCTTCCCCGAGATGAGCCGCCCAGAACCGATTCCGCCGAATGTGGATGTTGGGCTGGCTGCCACCCTCGAGCATAATGCCGACGTGCTCATCATCAACGATGGCGACGCCGACCGCGTCGGCATTGGTGATGAAAACGGCCAGTTCATCGATCAATTGCGTGCCTTTGGGATGTTGGCCTATTACCTGCTTGAAGTGCGCGGCGAGCGTGGCCCAATTGTCAAGACAATTTCCACTACCAAGATGCTCAACAAACTGGCCGCCATCTATGATGTTCCCGTTTATGAAACTGGTGTAGGTTTTAAATTTGTGGCCCCAAAAATGCTCGAAACCCAGGCGCTCATCGGCGGCGAAGAATCGGGCGGCTATGCCTTTCGCGGGCACGTTCCCGAACGAGATGGCATCCTGGCCGGTTTGTTTATGCTCGATATGATGGTCAAGCTTCAGCGCAAGCCCTCCGAAATCCTTGAACTGCTTTTTAGTAAAGTTGGCGGGCACTATTACGATCGCGTGGACACCCCCTTCAAAGGCGAGCGTCAGGAAAAAATCGACAATATTCTTGCCGCCAACCCCGAAACACTGGGTGGCCTAAAAGTCATCGGCCTGGTGACGATTGACGGGTACCAGTTCCAACTTGAAGATGGCGGCTGGTTGCTGATCCGCTTCTCAGGCACCGAGCCGATTATCCGAGTATATTGCGAAACCACGCATCAAGACAAAGTGCAGGCTATTTTGCAAGACGGTCTGAAAATTGCTGGAATCGAATAACGCTATGACGTACTAACGTGCTGACCGACACACATTGCCATTTGTACTTTGACTCGTATGATGAAGACCGCGCCGCGGTGCTGGCTCGAGCCTGGGAGGCGGGCGTGGAGCGTATCCTGGTTCCGGGCATCGATCTGGAATCCAGCCGCGCGGCGATAGCGCTAGCTGAAGAATTCCCGCAGGTTTACGCGGCTGTAGGCATACACCCCAATTCAGCAACCACTTGGGATACAGCCACGCTCGACGCTCTGACTCAGTTGGCCGCGCATCCCAAAGTTGTTGCAATTGGCGAAATTGGCCTGGATTATTACCGCGATCGAGCCCCGCGCGACCTTCAGCGCCAGGTCTTTCGGGAGCAGGTATCCCTTGCGGGGCGGTTAAAGCTTCCGATAGTTGTCCACACCCGCAATCAAAGTCCCGAACAGCGGGCCTGTTTGCAGGATGCTCTTCAAATCTTGGTAGAATTTCGCTCCCTGCTTCCGATTGAACGTCCCGGCGTTGTCCACTCATTTTCCGGAAACCAGGCCGAAACACAACGTGCATTGGAAGCTGGATTTTATATTGGTTGTACCGGGCCTGTAACCTTCAAAAGTGCCCACGAATTGCGTCGTGTTGTCGCTTCAGTTCCGCTCGATCGTTTGCTCATCGAAACGGACGGCCCGTTTCTAACACCTCGTCCGTACCGCGGCAAACGAAATGAACCGGCTTTTGTTGCGTATGTGGCTGAGAAAATCGGCCAGATATTTGATACGCCTTTAGATGAAATCAATCAGGCTACAGCCGCAAACGCAAGGCGATTATTTCAATGGAGTAATTGATTGAGTACGAATTTTTTTACGCTTGTTGAAGACCAGATCTCCCAAGTAGAAGTGCTGATGAAAGCCCAGGTAAACGGGCATCATCCGCATTTGCAGGTTGTATTGGAGCATTTGGTTTCGTCGGGGGGCAAACGTGTTCGCCCGGCAGTTGCCCTGCTGACCGGTGGAATGCTCCATGCCGACGGCGACAGGTTGCTCAAGTTAGCCGGATCAATTGAGATGTTGCATACAGCCACACTGGTGCATGACGATTTGATTGATGGGTCATTGTTGCGGCGCGGTATTCCTACGTTGAATGCACAGTGGTCGCCCGCGGCCACCGTTTTAGCCGGTGATTATATCTTTGCCCGTGCGGCTGCAATGGCTGCACAAACCGATTCAATTGATGTTATGCAGCTATTTGCAGAAACGTTGGCAACAATTGTAAACGGCGAAATTATTCAGATGTTTACTAGCCGGGGGATCGCCAGCCGGGAAGATTATTATCAGCGCATCTATGCCAAAACAGCATCGATGTTTGTGTTAGCGACGGAATCAGCGGCCTTGCTTGGTGGTGTGGATGACGATGTAGTTTTGGCAGTACGCCAGTATGGTTATGAAATTGGTATGGCGTTTCAGATTGTGGACGATATTCTTGATTTTACAGGGAGTCAATCTGCTGTTGGGAAGCCGGTTGCCAGCGATCTACGCCAGGGTTTGGTGACCTTGCCAGCAATTTATTACCAGGAAAGCCATCCGGATGACGAAGATATGGCTGCCGTATTGCGCGGCGAATATAATCACGATGCCCGTATGATGCGGCTGGTCGCGGCGATTCGCGCGAGCGGCGCGATTAAAAAAGCGCTCGACGAAGCGCGTGAATTTGTTGAGCGTGGTTTGAAGATGCTTGAAAATATCCCCGATAGTATTGAACGCCAGGCATTATTTGAAATTGGTTCGTATATTGTCGATCGAGATGTATAGGCTTTCACGCAAAAGAAGAAACAGGCCGCTGCCATGCAGCGGCCTGTTTCTTCTTTTGCGCAGTAATATAAATTTATTGGGTTGTTGGCAGGTTGAAATAATTATACACCGCCCTGGAAAGTTGCCCAACCAATGATGACGATGAATCCCAGATCAGTTGATCGGGATGGTACATGAAAATTACCAGCACATAATCACCACCGCTGGTGAAGATCAGCCCGGCATCCCCAATCAGATTAATGATGCCGTCATTTGTTACCCACCCATGTTTATGCGCGATTTGCGTGCCTTCGGGGATGCCAGCTTCCAGCAGTGAGGGCATTTTATTCTGCGTGAGATAGGCAATCATAGTGTCGCATTCGGTTTGCGTGATTTCTGTCGGGAAAACAGCGGTCAGCGCGCCACCGCCGGTTTGCGCACACTGATATAAATCGGCCAGTAACATGCCCATTTCGGAGGGAGTGGTCTGGTTGTAAACATCGGGATTGGTATTAACATCGGCACGTGAATTCGCGGGGGTTGTGAAAAGGTCCAGCACTGGCGCGCCCAAGTAAAAATGCCCGGCCAGGAAAGTGTTTTCTAGCCCGAGGGCTTGCAAATCATCGGTGACAGCCAAAGGGGCGCGGTTGGCGTCAATCACACGTTGTATCAACCAGTCAGCCGATTCATTGCCGGATTCAATAATCATTTTTTCAATCAGATTGGCTGTTTCGGCATCGGGCACTTCGTCAATATGGCGGTATGTCGAAATTAGAATGGGGATTTTAATAATACTGGCTGTCGTAAAAGCGATATCAACGGGTTCAACCGAGTATTCAATGCCTTGCTGGTAGGCAAAGTGAATCTCATTCGTGGTTTGTAGATCGAGCATATAAACCCCAATCAGCCCTTCGAATTCAGCCAGACCAATCGTCTGCTTCATCAAAATGCCCAGATTTTCAAGCGAGGGCCGCGGGGGTAAAGATCGACCGAGGGGCAGCGTAACAACTCGCTGCTGGGTGGAGAAAAGTGCATTCTCAATCGGGAAGATGGAGCGTTCAACATCGAGTTCGGTGCCTAATTCTCCGGGTTGAAAATCTACGGAACCAGCAACCGGCACTGGAGCCGAGGGGGGTTCGTCATACCGGGGGGCCAAATCTTCCTCGAGGTAGATTCTCAGCCGCTCTTCAGAATAGGATGCTCTGAGGGGAATCTCCGCTCCTGTGGCAGTACGCCCCCAGAGATAATCCCAAAATGCCAGCCAAAAAGTCACCCGTGTGCGTTCCAGATCGGCAGCGGCGAGCATACTTTCAAGATCAAGTTCAAAGCCAACCACGGATGGGTCCAGATGGATAATATCCTCTTTATAGCGAAGTTCGACGGGAAGATTATAAATTTCAAGCAGTCGTTGAGCTGATGTTTGGCGGGTTAATCCGCTAACTGGCACATCTGCGATGGTCATCCCGGCGGGAAAAACGGCCCGTAATCGGCTAAATGAGGCTATTTGCAGTGTGGCCAGGCCAATTGCAAAGAAAATCATAAAAATTGAAATCCAGCGGAGTGCTGAAAAATTTCTTCGGTTGCGCATGAGGGGATTCTATCACAGGTGCTGAATATGTAAAATTACCCCGGAAATGGGTATCTTCTGTACTATGAAATTAGCGTTGACTACTATATGATTTATTGGTGGTTTTGCGAAAACCTAGTGTTATCGTAACAATTCAGGCCGAAACTTTTACAGGAGAAGTTTACATATGCTGCGATCTTTATTAATATATCTTTCGAAAGCTGAATGGGCGCGACGGATTGTGACGCGGTGGCCGATTGCCTGGCGGGTTGCTGGGCGTTTTGTTGCCGGCGAGACCCCAGACGATGCGATTCGAGCCATAAAGATTCTTAATGGAAAGGGCATTTGTGCCACGCTGGATCACTTGGGTGAAAATGTAACCAGTGTGGGTGAAGCGCGCCAGGCGACTGAAGATGTGCTGCACATCCTCGATGAAATTGACCGTACGGGGGTCAAATCGGGTGTATCCATTAAACTCAGCCAGATTGGTCTGCTGCTCGATGTGGCCGAATGCGAAATTAATTTACGCCGCATTGTAGAGCGGGCAAAATCGTACGAGAATTTTATCCGTATCGACATGGAAGATTCGCCCTTTACGGATATAACCCTGGAGTTATTTCGCAAATTGCGCGCCGAAGGTTATACAGATACCGTGGGGATCGTTGTCCAGGCTTATTTTTATCGCACCGAAGAAGATATTCGCCAGTTGATGGAAGAAAAAGCACGCGTGCGTTTATGTAAAGGAGCCTACAAAGAGCCGCCGGAAATTGCCTTCCCGAAGAAAGCGGATGTTGATATAAATTTTGATAAGCTAACGAAGATGTTGATTGATGGCGCAGCCAAAGCTGGTTTGCCGCGCGTTACTGAATGTGGCCGCTTCCCCCCTATCCCTGCGATTGCCAGTCATGATGAAGCGCGCATCATCTTTGCGAAGCAATATGCTAAAGATGTAAATTTCCCCAAAGATGGCCTGGAATTTCAGATGTTAAACGGCATTCGCCGCGATTTGCAGGAACAACTGGCCGCCGAAGGGTATCCGGTGCGCGTGTATGTGCCTTATGGCACGGAATGGTATCCCTATTTTGTGCGCCGCCTGGCCGAACGTCCGGCGAATCTCTGGTTCTTTATCGCTAATTTCCTACGAGGATGAGTTGATATTTAAATAAAAAAGAGCGGCGCTACAAGCGCCGCTCTTTTTTATTTGTTAAAGCCATTATTTTGTGTAAAACTGTCGCCTGATTTTCCGCTTCCTGGTGCGGCAGCGAAATTCTGAATGCCGATCACGTCAATAGTACAGGCAACCCGCACGCTGGCGTTAAAGCCATCGGGGAGATTGGCAATATCGGGCGCATAATACGAGCGGGATGAGTGTGCTGGCATGGAGAAATCATCGATTTTAGCTTCGGGCACCCCGGTAAAATGGATTTCGCAAATACCATCGGCATCGCTGATGTTGGAGATAAAGAATCCGCCGGAGAATACGCCATCTACATTGCGCGGCACTTGCGGGAAATAAACAGTCTTGGTCTCCGATCCGGCAGGAATGGCGCTGTAGGTTGAGCCTTGCCCAATGCGCTCCGCCGGAACAGGGTTGCCGTCATTATCGGCGGGATTGCCGCGATTATCTTCATTAATGATCGCCACGATACTGGCTGCCGGATTATTAGCCTGGATAACGGCGTTGCCAAAACGCTGGCTCACCGGGAACGCATCCACTGCGTTCGTGGGTGCAATATCGGGCATATATAATACTAAAGCGGCGCTGGGGCTGATTTCAGCAGACTGGTAGGAATAGGCTTCTCCGCCGAAGTTGAAATCAATCGTAATGCTTGTGGCCGTGTCGCTGACATTTTGTATAGTGATGCCGCTGTTGTAGCCATAGAAGCGGCGCACCACGCGCGGCGCATATAATTTTGTCGCGCCGCCGCTCAGGCCGTTGTAGCTATGAAATTGTGATGTTCCTGCATCTGTGCCGCTGTTGTAAAAATTGATCACCATCCCGATTTGCGCCTCTGCCGGATTGCTGACGCGCACTTTAGCCGCGCCCACAAACTGATCGGGCAGATTCGCATTTTGATCCTGATAAATAATCACATTACTGTATCCGGCGATGGTCATTGTTTCAGTGGCGGTGGGTAGGTCGTTACCGGTTTTGTCTTTGTAGGTAACCTCAATGGTGATCTCATGCCCGGCGGCATTTTGCACCGAAAAATAAGAATTCCAACCATAATAATTCTTCATTACCTGAGGTGCATACATTGCCGAAGCGATCTCGTTCTCGCCCAGGCCTGAACTGCTGGCGATGCGGTAAGGATCAGCACTGGTGCCTGTGCCGGTGGTTTCTGAATTAACAGTGCAAACGACACTTCTGGACGAAGTCACCACCACGCTGCCCAGAAAATCTTCGGGGACGCCCAGATTGCCATCGGCAACAGCATAATTTTGGCTGCCTCCCGCTGGGATACTGGCCGAATACGTTGCGCTGGCCGTGCTGCTGCCCTGCGCGTAGAATGTTAGCGTGATTTCTGCGGGATTGGCGGCATCCAGATTTTGGCAGGCGATGGTGCTGGTCCAGTCTCCGGCGGGGCCTTGCGCGGCGGCGGCTGATGTAAGCAGCACGATACCCGTGATTGCAAAAATGGCAATGAGAACTTTTTTCATCATAACTACCCTCGAAAAAGAAGCTGATCTGTGATGATCTTCAAAATCGTACTTTATTATTATACGGCATGGAAAGCTTTTGGTCACGCCGCGATTTGTTCGTAGAGCGCCAGTGTTTGTCGGGCATCATTCACATTACGATAGTGAGCGCCAACTTCTATGGCGGCTTGTTGCAGGGCTGCCAATCGAGCTGGATTATCCAGCAACTCATCCAGCGCCTCCGTGATTTGGATAGCATTCGGCTCATCTACCAGCATGGCAGCTCCGGCTGTAACTTCAGGTAATGCGCCCACGCGCCCGGCGATCAGCGCTGCGCCACAGGCCATGGCTTCCGCCGCCACCAGCCCAAAGCCTTCGTGCAACGAAGGCATCACCACGGCCTGGGCTCCGCTATAGAGCATTGGCAGTGCTTCATCGGGCAGCGCGCCGGTGAAGTGTACCCGCCCGGTGAGTTCCAGAGTTTCAATCATCTCGCCCAGGCCGCGCGCCGGGGTTTTGGCGTATTCTTGTCCAACGATAACCAGCGCGCCGCGGTATCGGCTTTGTGCAAAAGCATGGATCAACGCGCCAATATTATTCTTGCGATCCATGCGCCCGACATGCAGCACATATTCCCGCGGGAGGCTGTAATGCTGCCGGATTTCAGCAATCTGCTCCGGTGTAGCTGGTTGAAAACGCGCCCCCACTGAGGGGTAGATCACGCTGATTTTTGCAGGATCCAGCCCAAAGTGAGTCTGCGCGTCCTGCGCGGTGGCACGCGAAATCGCAATCACACGCCGCGCCTTTTTTAGCGTTAGCGGCTGAATCCGCCGCCAGTACCACGCATCAATTCGCGGCACCAGTTCGGGATGTAGCAGCGTGGTCAGGTCGTAAAGCGTCACCAGGCTGGGTTTGCGGGTCATCAAGCCCAGGTTTTTGGCGAAGTGGATGCCATTGCAACCCCGACTAATAATTGGCAAGCTAACCTGTGCCAGTATGCGCGCCAGAAAGCGATTTTCAACTGGCAAGATGATTTGTTGCAGGTTTCTTGCCAGCAGGCCGGGTTCGGGGCGCGTCAGCAGCACGCGGTATTGGTTGTGCGGGTCGATCGCCAGCAGGTTTTGCAGCAGGTTGAGCGTGGCGGTGCGCCCGCCGCCATAGTTGTGTATGCCCAGGGCTTCGATGAGAATTCTCATATTTGTGGTTTTCTGGCGATAGCAAAAATATCATTGCAAAAGATGGTTTTAACGATGGGGAGCCGCGTGAGAAGGCGCTGGATGGCGCGCACCCGCGGGTTGGATTCGTGTTCGAAGGTCTGGACGTTCGCCAGCCAAACCCGCGGCCTGAATCCGTTGTGGCGAAGTGTTTTCTGCAATTGAAGCGGATTCTGCTCATTGACGTGCAAATATGCGTGTTCCCAGCGGGAGTGAGGGTCTTTTGGGAATTTATGCCCTCGCAACCCTTGCACCCAGCGATAGAGTGGATACCCCCAGCGGTAATACCACGTATTTGGCATGGTGTGGATGATAAGCCGCCCACTCGGTTTGAGGGTTCTGTTTACTTCTTGGAGGGTGCGGTCGAGTTGATGGGGCGTGAGGTGCTCAACAACATCCAGCATGAAGATTACATCGAATTGCGTCGAACCAAAGGGCAGCGTTTGTGCGTCGGTTTGCTGAAAGGCCAGGTTTGGTATTTGGGGAAGTTGTCGAGTGAGTTTCAGGGCTTCGGGCGCGTAATCCAGCCCCCAAACTTGCGCGCCGCTCCGGGCGCAGTGTAATGCCAGTTCGCCACGCCCGCAGCCGAGATCAAGCACACGCTGTCCGGTATGGAGATTGGCAACCTTCAGCGGATACATCAAGCGCTGGGGAATTTCTTCGCCGTGCGTGCGTGTAAATTCTGCGCAGCCATCGCACTCAGTCAGGTAGTAATTATGCGTATAGGCACTCGGTGGCAGGTCGCTAACATCTGTTAGCACCCAGTTGAAATTCGGCACCAGCGGTCGGAGCATTTTCCCAAGCCACAGGGGGATTCTAACGCGCACTCGCTCGGCAACGTGGTAGTGTTTTGGGTGGTATAAGAGTTGAGGGGTGAAGTCGTGAATTTTAAAGCCGCGCCATAAACGACGAAGTTGTCCATAGCTCAAGGGATGAATATCATACGCATGCCCACGGCGTGTGAGGCGCATATAGGCATTGGCGACGCTGCGCGGCAACCAGGAAAGCAATGGCAAGTGATAGTGTTCTTCGATTAGCGCAAATCGATTTGGCCCGCTGAAAAAGATTGCGCCCCCAGGCTTGAGCACACGCCGGATTTCATCTGCCAATTGATAGGGGTTTTGCACATGCTCATAAACCTGAGCGCAGATGACGACATCAAAATATTGATTAGGAAAGGGAATATTCTCGCCGCGGGAGCAGACTTGCAGAGTAGGGGGCAGCGCGCTTTGTGGTAGAGCCGGATCAATACCGACGGCAAAGTGAAATTGTGCGCCAAATGCCTTCAACATTGTGCCGTCGCCGCAGCCCACATCCAGACAGCAGAGGCGGCGCAGGTCTTCTCCCAGAAAATCGTACAGCACAGCCATGATCTTGGCCGCTTTGTGTTCTCTTGATGTTGGCATTTTTCCAGTCTATCATACTGGAGCCTCCAGTCGCAACCTAAGTAACGCCAGCGATAGCCTTCATGAATCGAGAATAATTCTAAATGGGAGTTTTGTACGCTAAAGATAGGGTAAAATTCTACTATCATTAATTGCTGTCAACCGGTGGGTGGATTGCCCTCTGGTTGCAACGCTCTGCTTTTCTGCTGCCCCCATTATGATTATGGATGTCAATGTAATTACCCAAATTAATGCGGTACTATCGGGTGTGATTGATGAATCTACTCATGATCTGGCGCGGCACGAATTGTTAAAGATCGTTGCCGAAGCGGCGGGCTTTCAGGCTGCGCTGCTGGTTGAAATTGAACCCGATGGAAAAACGATGCGGGTTACGGCAACGTATTTGCCCGTTCAATTTCAGAAATTAGTGGAAAAAGTAGGGGGTATTCGGTTAGTGGGGTATACGTATGCGATTAATCTTTCCGAAACATTAGAAACCCCTGATATTGAAGTCTTTACGCATATCTCCGATTGGCATACGCAAATACCGCGTCCGATTGGGAGGGCGTTGAACAAAGCGCTGAGTGTGAAACAAATCGTATCTTTGCGTCAAAATGTGGGCCAACAATATCTGGGTGCAGTGAATTATCTGGATACATCCGGAAATGCAGATGTTGATCTTGTGACCAATCTATCCTTCAATCATCTGGTTTATGCCGTGCGCCTGATGCGCGAACAGCGCGAGAAAGAACGTTTGCAGCGACGCTATACTGATGAGCTTGAAGCGCATGTCGAACAACGTTCCGCTGAAATTCAACGCGCATTATTTGAGGCCGAAAGTTTACTCGAAGGCTTGCGCGTACTCACACAGGAACTTTCGATGCGCCAGGTCTTGGCGGGCATTTTTGATGTGATGCGTGATGTGGTCATGTTTGAAGATGCCTTTGTGTTGCGGCGTTTTGAAGGGGACGAGCTGGTTGTTGTCGCAGCTACCAGCCTGTTGTTTGAGCGTAGCCGCTGGTTTGCTGAGGAATTTTTCAACCAGATTTTATCTGGTCAGACAATGGCTGTCGCCGATATTTGCGAAATCCCAGAATGGAGAAAGCAACCCGAATCCATCCGGGAGTATACTAACTCTGTGTTACATATTCCACTGAGGGATGGCGATCAGGAAGCCATGCTGGTTTGCACTCATTCCCAACAGGGCTTTTTTATGCAACGGCACGAAGCCATTAGTGAGCGTTTTGCATTGTTGGCGACGCAGGCATTGCGCAACGCTCGTCTACACAGCGATTTATTGGCCGAGCGCGATCGATTGGAAGAACACGTTGCCAAACGTACTGCCGAACTGACGCGCCAACGAGATTTCGCCATGCAGGTGATGAATGCAATGGGGCAAGGTCTCACCGTGGCCACAATTGATGGGACATTTGAATATGTTAATCCGGCGTATGCTGCCATGGTGGGATATGCTACACAAGACCTGATTGGCAAAACCCCTTATGATGTGACCTTCGATGAAGATCACGAAATTCTTGCGGCGGCCCGTAAACGCCGGCAGGTGAGTGAGACGAATATCTATGAAACGCGTTTAAAGCGGGCAGATGGAACGCCTTTATACGTGTTGGTAACCGGAGTGCCGCTTTTCCAGGATGGCAAATTGAGTGGATCTATTGCGGTAGTGACCGATCTCACCGAGCGCAAACAAGCCGAAGCTGCGGTGGCGCAGGCCCGCGACCAGGCTATTCAGGCATCTCAATTGAAATCAGAATTCTTGGCGACCATGAGCCATGAGATTCGAACACCTATGAATGGCATTATTGGTATGTCCGAGTTGCTGCTGGATACCCCTTTGAATGGTGAGCAAAAAGAATATGCTCAGATTGTTGAGGGTGAAGCACATTCGCTATTGAATATCATCAACGATATTCTGGATTTTTCAAAAATTGAGGCTGACAAACTGGCCCTAGAAATTATTGATTTGGAAGTACATGAGGTTGTCGAGGGCCTTGTGGAAAGCATGGTCATGAAAGCGCGTGAGAAAAATCTGACTTTGATGAGTTATGTAGCTCCGGAAATTCCGCCCTCCCTGATGGGTGACCCCAACAGACTGCGGCAAATTTTGGCGAATCTGGTTGGGAATGCAGTAAAATTTACCGAGAGTGGCGAGATTGTTGTACGGACTATATTAGAGCAGGTTACAAATGGTCATGTGGATTTGCGTTTCGAAATTCGCGATACGGGGATCGGTATTCCACCAGAGGCTTTGGAAAACCTGTTTCAGCCTTTTGTGCAGGCGGATGGTTCGATTACGCGCAAATATGGCGGCACGGGGTTGGGTTTGGCGATTAGCAAACGGCTTGCTGAAATGATGGGGGGACAAATTGGCATTGAAAGTATAGTGGGTGAGGGCACAACTTTCTGGTTCACAATCCGGGCTGAGCGCAAATTGGGTGTTGAGATGATTCAACCATCTCCGATGGAAGATTTTCAGGCGATGAATCTACTGATTGTGGATGGCAATCAAACCCACGGAGAGATTATTTGCAGTTATTTGGAAAGCTGGGGAATTTCTGCGGAGACAGTTAGTGACGGGCGGCAGGCTCTCAAGAAATTGGCATCAGGGCCGCTCGCTGCCGCAAGCTATGACGCGGCGATTATCGATTTGTTGCTCCCGGGAACCGATGCGATTGCACTGGCGCAACAGATTTTGCAGGAAAATTTACTCGAACAAAAGCGCATTATCGCACTGACTTCATTGGATGAACGCACGCGCCGCAAACAAGCTTTGGAAGCTGGTTTTTCGGGGTATCTGAATAAGCCCGTCCGCCAGTCAGATTTGATGGATATACTGATGCGCTTGTTCAGACCCTCGGATGTAGAATCGCCTCAGGTAGTTGAAACCACCCCGGAGGAAAAACCGATTAGCTTGTCTTTATCGGAAACGGGAAGCTTGCGTCTAGGACGGTTGATCCTTTTGGTGGAAGATAATCCCATTAATCAGAAATTGGCGATGATCCAATTAGAGAAACTGGGATTTGTTGCCCATCTGGCAACAAATGGGCAAGAAGCGGTAGAAGCGGTGCAGCGTTTGCCCTATGGATTGGTGCTGATGGATTGCCAGATGCCGGTGATGGATGGCTTTGCTGCCACGCGGGCCATTCGTAAAATGGAAATTACCGAAGGGAATCGGGTGCCCATTGTTGCTATTACGGCAAACGCTATGAAAGGGGATGAGGAAAAATGTTTAGCGGCGGGGATGGATGGGTATATTAGCAAACCGGTGAAGTCAGACGACTTGCGCCGTATACTCGATAAGTGGCTCCCGCCGATTCGTCCTGATTGATTTATTCAGCGCTATTTTTAAAATAAAAAGCCTCTTCAAAAGAGGCTTTTTTAGCGCACCCGGAGGGACTCGAACCCCCAACCTGCTGATTCGAAGTCAGACGCTCTATCCATTGAGCTACGGGTGCAACAGGGCAATTATATCCCAGAAGAACAGTCCGTCAATAAAGCGTCTTTCAGGATCGCTGCTTTCATAAAGTCGCGTTATTGTGCAGCAAATTTCTGGTCAAATAATTCGGCATCGTAAGGCGCTTTGCGGTTGGGGCAGCTTTCTCTTGGGCACAGTTGACAGCTCGCAAAACTACTCTCGGTTTCAAAACGAATCCCTGAAACCGTTTGCCCGGGTACCATCAACAAACTGTCCAACAGTTCCACGCCAATCGTGTTCTGCGTATTGCCCAGCATCTTGAAGAGCGGAATTTGCGCTTGTAGCGGCCAATCTTCCAGCGAGCCGGGATTCATGGTGGCTGTATGGCCGAGATTGTACGATTCGGTCAGGTGTTCTTCGAGCGCGGTTCTTGCTGATTGCAATGCAGCATTACTGATCGTATCGGCGTAAAACTGCGCCAGCATATCGCTAATCGAATGCTGCCATTCGTGCAGCTCGCGCCCGCAGGTGGCGATATACAAAAAGCAACGCTGGGTGGCTTCCAAATTGACCCGTAGCACCCGACTGGTCAGGATAGTATCCCCAATCGACACACTATCTTCTGTTTTCGCATCAATATAGCCGATGCGATAGATGGCTTTCGGGCGGGCAATTTGGCGGGCTTCATCCAGCAATTGGATCAACTCTTTTTCGCTGGAACGTCCGGGGCGCACGCGCAGCCTTTGCGCCAGTTCGTCGTAGTCGGGTTCAAAGGAAATGTTGTCGAGTATCAAAGTATCCATAGGGTCCTTGTGTGGGGCTGACGAAATCTCGCAGTATAATAACAGCAACCCCAACCAGGAGCAATATCATGCCGAAACCACTTTTTCATTGGTCGCCTGAATTTTACGACCGCTTATCCCGAAACTATGATCGTTTAGCGCGCATCTTTTTTTCGATTGGGGAAAAGGGTAAACAGCGAGTTGGCCGGAATCTCCCCGCGGGCCGCATCTTGGATATTGCCTGCGGCTCCGGGCGGTTGCTCGCAGACTCCTTTCGGGTGGATCGCACCTGTTTTGGGGTGGACTCCTCCCGGGGGATGCTCACCGAAACCCGGCGCAAAGTGCCGCGTGTTCATCTTGTGCAGGCCAGTTTTGACGCTTTGCCTTTCGCCCCTGAAACTTTTACAACCGTCGTCGAAACTAACGCCGTCAGTGGGGTGGAAACCGATGTCGGGCAGGTACTCTCTGAGATGGGACGGGTTTGTCGGCTGGGCGGTGAAATCCGCATCGGCGACTATGCCAAAGCGCCCAAAGTATCGGCGTGGCATCAACTGATGGAGTGGTTTGGCGAACTCTTTGGGGATTATGCCCACGACTATGCGGTGATATTGCGTTCAATGGGTTTCGAAATCACGGTTGAGTATTTGGGCCTGGACGGCATGTACCAGTATGTGCGTGCGCGGAGAGTACGATGAATATTTACTTTGCCTGTTCAATCACTGGTGGGCGACAGGATGCGGAAATTTATCGGATTATGGTTGAAACTCTTCAGGCTGATGGACACGATCTTCCCTCGGCGGTATTTGCCGTGCCCAGCCCAGGGGGTGGTGAATCACACATGGAGCCGGAAGTTGTTTACCGCCGCGATGTCGCCTGGATTGAAGCCTGTGATGTGCTGATTGCCGAAGTCAGCACGCCTTCGCATGGCGTAGGCTACGAAATTGGGTACGCACTACATCTGGGAAAACCCGTTCTCTGCCTGCACCGCGAAGAAAAAACGGTTTCAAAGATGCTCACAGGGAATCCGGATACCTTATTGCAAATGATGGGTTATGCCGATGTTGAAAATGGGGTCGCAACAATGCGCGCCTGTTTAGCCAAAATACTCACTGAAAGCGCCGAAAATTAACGCTGCTAACATCAATTACAGGGTGTTCAGAAGCCAATGCCCAAGCAATACCGCTGTCAGCGTGACGGTGATATTGTCAGAATCTCTGATGGGGAGTGACTCTACGAGTGTCCCGGCGATAGCAATAATACTGATGGGTAGCACGTAGGCGCTAAAGGGGGCAGGAAAAACCCCGAGCATAACAAAGACCCACACCACCCCCAGCGCGAAACTCCAGCCGCCGAGCAGCATCCCCAATGAGCCTAGCCACGATTTGTCCTTTGCCCAGGGGAGTTTGGCCTTTCCCCAGCGACGGCCTACAATATCGGCCAGACCGTCGCCGCCACACATCAGCATCAACCCGATGATCCCGATGGGCGAATCTTTCCAGTAAATAACGGTGAGCACCACAAAGACGATGCCATAAAAGAGTGGGCCGCGTAAAATCTCGCGCCGGTCACCGCTGCGCGACATGGCCTGCACGGCGGCTTCATCTTTCATCACCCCCAGGCCAACCAGCGCAAATTGAGCTGTGATCGCCAGTGGAACCAGCGCCGCCAGATAGCGCGCCGCGGGCGCATCGTTGAAGAGCAGCCAGCACAAGACGAAAATCGGGCCGGTGCCCATGTGGATGATTTTGCGGCTGAGATGGCTGCTGATCCAGCCGCGGTGTGCGGCGAAATCATTAAGGCGCAACCAGAGCAGCGCAGCAGTGAAAGTGATGATGAGTGCGATATAGTTGTTATTGAGCATAGGTTTGTGAGGTGAAGGTTGATTGTTACAGGTTAGCAGGTTTGAAACTTTCAACCTTCAACCTGCAACTGATGAATTCTTACCACTCGCATTGAGCGGTCGAAACCCCTGCGTGTTTGCCGGACTCTTTATACATGGTCACATTGGTAAAAGGTTCGCCTAATATGCCGTCGTGGATTGCCCAGGAGCGCAGGCGGATGCTGTTGGCGGCCTCCGGCTGTCGGAAGGGTGTACTGCCATCCAGCAGAGGCAGCAGATCGCCGCCCGCCTGGAAGCCCTGTTCGATGCGTTCCATCAGGCGGCGGCCTTTTTGGTAACGAAAGCCATAGCGTTCGAAAATTACTGCGTTATGATAAAACAACGGCTCGGCGAAGTGCATGGTATGACCGAGTTCGCTGATGAAATTTTCAAAAGTACTGACCGCCGATTTGAGCGTATGCAACCCCTCACGAATCTGCCCCGGGGAGAGATTAGCGTTCATGGCCGCTATTTCTGCGGCCTGGTTGCGGTGTTGTGTGCCAAATTGGGTTGAAGTGCCATCGGGGAGCCGATCAATATCGTAACGCGGGGATGCGGGGTCGTTGAGCGTATAAAATAAAATATGAATTTGCCCGTTCATCGTATCGGTGAGATGCCCGGATAGGATCGGGTCTCGGAAACCGCGCTGATGATACAGGCTGATCTCGACGCTGCTGCTGCCGGAGGGGGCATCCAACACCATCAACTCATTGCCCTGCCTATCGCTCAGGTAGGGATTTAGCTGGAAGCGCAGCAATAATTCCGGGGGAATGATGCGGGCGTAAATGGTTCTTTTTTCGGGCTGTGGTAGCAGGTTGATCCCGCCGAGGGTGGATGGAATGGTCATAAGGTTTCTGGATAGAATAGCGCAAGGTTGTAAAGCCGTAAAAATTTGAGTTCTTTGCGCTTTCGTGTCTCTGCGCCTTTGCGTTGAATGTTAATACCCGCTCTGGCGTATTTCGCGCTCAACCTGCCGCTGGGCGTCGCGCTCGGCTATGCTCTGGCGTTTATCGTGCAATTTTTTGCCGCGCGCCAGCGCGATTTCCACTTTTGCGCGCCCATTCTTCAGATAAACCTTTGTGGGGATTACCGTTGTGCCTTTGCGCCGTACTTCATCCCAGAGCTTGTAAATCTCTTTTTTTTTGAGCAGCAATTTGCGCGGCCGCGTCGGTTCGTGATTATAGCGCGAAGCCTGTTCGTAGGGGGCAATGTGGGCTTCGAGCAGCCAGGCTTCTTCGCCATCCACGCGCACATAGGCCTGCTTGATGCTGATATGCCCGGCGCGGATTGATTTGATCTCGCTGCCTTGTAGTACCAGCCCGGCCTCGAAAGATTCGAGCAGGTGATAATCGTGCCGCGCTTTTCGGTTGGTTGCGATGATTTTGACATTCATATTGTTAATCACTATGTTTGCACTTTAAGAAAAGAGTGGGCATGATCTACCGAAACCGGGATAATTGGTTTGAGCAAACCGTATCCTGGAAGGAAGAATCATGCCCAAGCCAATTGTATGCCTATCTGAACAACT
>Ga0233431_1000912_pt1 | contig 57212 bp, 76 predicted proteins | sample SI_118_April2016_FD_179867 | JGI IMG/M metagenome (GOLD analysis project Ga0233431, IMG submission 179867) | Seawater microbial communities from Saanich Inlet, British Columbia, Canada - SI_118_April2016_200_MG | ecosystem: Environmental > Aquatic > Marine > Inlet | place: Canada: British...
AGAAAAAAGCATTTATGCAAGCATATAACTCAACTATTAAAATTGTTAAATATCTTAAAAAATTTGCTCCAGTTTTCATCATTTTTGGGAATGTAGAATCTTCAAATTATGAAACTAGAAAACAATCTCATAAAATTGGTGCTACCTTGCCTTACTTATCTAATGAGTTGAATGCTATGTCTAATGTTCGTGTGATAAATAATCGTGTTGCAAATTTTGAAGGAGTTAGAATTGGTGGTCTAGAATATTTTTTTGATACTACTTGGGTACAAGAATTTAAACCCTCAAATTATAACAGAAATTTAAGTATAGCAAAAAAACAAACCGATAAAACTAAAAAAGTTTTACGCTGGTTTAATTCTCTTAATATTTTAGTTTGCCATCAACCACCATATGGGATTTTAGATAAAGTTACTGCAAAATATGCTCCAAAACATTGGCAAGGTAAACATGCTGGAAGTAAAGCCATTTTACAGTATATAAAATCTAAGTCACCTCAATATGTTTTTTGTGGTCATATCCATGAATCTCAAGGAATGAAAAAAATAGGTAAAACTAAAATTTACAATCTTGGTGTTGGTAATCACAAAATAATTACTTTTTAATTAATTTTATAAACATTTAATTCTTACTTATTGTAAAGATGATGAAGAATTTAGAGATCGCTAAGATATTGTACAATATTGCCGACATTTTAGAATTACAAAATATAGAATTTAAACCTAGAGCTTATAGAATTGCTGCTAGAGGGATAGAATCTTTATCTGAAGACATTGAAGAACTTTACAAAAATAATCGCTTAGAATCAATTTCTGGGGTAGGAAAAAGTATTGCTGAGAAGATTGCAGAGTACATTGAAACTGGAAAGATAAAATATTATCAAAAATTAAAGAAAATAATTAAGATTGATCTTGAAGAGCTGAACAAAATACCCTCTTTAGGACCTAAAAAAATTAAAATTCTTTATGATGTGTTAAAAATAAAAAACGTTAAAGAATTAGAGAAAGCGGTTAAAAAAAATAAAATTCAAACTTTACATGGATTTGGAGAAGAAACTGAGAAAGAAATTTTACACGGGATAGAATATATTAAAAAAAGACCGCAACGATTTATTTACGCTCACGTAACTCCTATTGTAAATGAAATTATAACTTATTTTAAAAAATTTGATTTTGTAAAAAAGATTGAGGTTGCTGGTTCGTTTAGAAGAGGAAAAGAAACTGTTGGGGATTTAGATTTTTTAGTGGTTTCTAATAAACCAGAAAAAGTCATGCAAATCTTTACTAACTTACCCGATGTCAAAAGGGTTCTTGCCCAAGGAACAACAAAAAGTTCTATTCGTTTAAATAACGAATTACAAATAGATTTACGTGTAGTTAATGAGAAACAGTTTGGTTCAGCATTATTATACTTTATTGGTAATAAACAGCACAATATTGAAATTAGAAAAATTGCTTTATCGAAAGGTTATACTTTAAGTGAGTATGGTTTATTTAGAAAAAAAGATAAAAAAAATCTTGCTTCAAAAACAGAAAAACAAATTTATAAGAGGTTAGGTTTACCATATATTACTCCAGAATTAAGAGAAAATATGGGAGAAATTAAAGCTGCTCAAGAAAAAAAAATACCACAATTAATTACTTCAAAAGATATTAAAGGAGTTTTTCATAACCATACTACGTGGAGTGACGGTTCTAACAGTATTGAAGAAATGGTTAAAGCTGCTGAAGAACTTAAATTAAAGTTTATTTCTTTTAATGATCATTTTGGTTTGGTAAAGATTGCAAATCCATTAAATGAAAAACGATTAACCAATTATCTTAAAAAAATTAATCAAGTTAGAAAGAAAACTAGGTTAGACGTACTTTCTGGTGTTGAAATAGATATTCTTAAAGATGGTACCTTACCTTTATCAAGAAAGAAACTTAAACAACTTGACGTAGTAATAGCAGCAGTACATTTATCTATAAATATGCCTGAAAAAGAAATGACTAAAAGGGTTTGTTTTGCATTAGAAAATTATCCTATTAATATTTTGGCACATCCTACAGATAGGTTGATTAATCGTAGACCTGGATTAAAAATAAATTTAGATAAAGTATTTCAAACAGCAAAAGATAATCAAGTTTTTTTAGAAATAAATTCTTCTCCAATAAGGATAGATCTTAGTGCTGAAAAAGTAAAATCTGCTTTAAGTTATGGTTGTAAGATAGCTTTATCTACAGATGCACATGATATAGATCATATTAAAAATTATAAATATGGTGTTCTTAATGCTAGACGTGGATGGATTGAAAAGAAAAATATTTTGAACAGTTGGAATATGAATAAAATTAAAAAAGCCTTAGAAAAGTAATGAAAAAAATAAATTTAATCTTCAGAAACACCTTCTTCAAATTCATCGGCGCATTCTTTTGAACAAAATTTATATTTTTCTCCCTGAATGGTTCTCACTACCTTTTTCTCTGGTTCAATCGCTGCTTCACACTCGGCGCATTCCTCAACCTCTTCATCCTCAGTGTAACCTTTCATAAAACCTTCTTCCTCATCAGATACTGCTCCAGCATCTAAAAGTTGTTCTCCAGTTTCGTCATGTTCTCCATCAGAGCTGTAATTTTCCATAATTCAGAGCGATTTGATAGTCTTTTTAAAAGTTTCGTTTATACTATATATACCTATATGCATAAAGGTAAAAATATAGTAATTTCTCTTATTTATCTTGTAATAATCGTTTAATTTTGTTAATTGAACGTTCCCAAGAAAAAGAATAAGCTACAGTTTTACGAGCATTTTTAGATAATTTTTTACTAAATTTATTATCATTTAACATTTTTTCAATTTTTGCTGCTAACATTGTGGGACTATTTCGGGGGAAAAATACCCCATTATGATTTTTTACTATGTACTTACGCATAAATCCAACTTTTGTTACAATTACGGGAAGTCCAGTAGCCATCGCTTCTAAAGTAGCAAGTGAAGTTGTTTCAGTTAAACTTGGCATTACAAAAACATCCATCAGTTTTAGGTATTTATCCACATCATCCACAAAACCAGTAATTTTACAATTTTTAATTTGTTTGAATTTTTCAATTTGTTCTTTTGTCCCATCACCAACAATTAAAAGAAATAAATCTTCTTGATTTTCAAGTTTTTTGAATGCATCTAAAAGAACATCAACATTTTTTTCTTTTGATACTCTTCCAACATAACCAATAACTTTTTTATCTTTCAGTTTATTTTTAATTTTTAATTTTTCTTTATCTTCATCAGATATGGGGACAAATTTTTCAATATCTACACCCAATCTAGCAATACTAATATCTGATTTAACACCTTCTTGTCGCAGATGTTTCTTTAATTCATTGTATGGTACAAGAATTTTATTACATCTATTGTAAAGCATAAATGATGATCTTTTGATCAAATTAAAAAAGAGTTTATTTAGAAGTGGTGGGAAAAATTTTTCAAACACTTCCCAAGCAATTGTATGTGTATAAAAAAATGTTTTTTTGTTATATTTATTTCCATAATACATACTTAAGTAACTTGCCAATGCTGGTCCTTGAACAAAAACTACATCAGTTTCCTTTACAGCTTGTTTAATTTTTTTAATGTTCTTAAAAGAAAATTTTATACTTGGATAACCAGAAACACTTATTCTTTTGTAAACGTCGAGATAAGTGACATTTTTACCTACTTTTTTACCTAAATTTGGAACTAAAAGAGAAATTTCAAAATCTTGATTAGCTCTTTTAATGAACTCTTTCATAAAAATAAGTGTGCCATCTACTTTAGGATAATATGTGTCCGCTACTAATAACACTTTTATTTTTTGATTCATTTGATTCTGTAAAACTTTTCTCCGAATAGGGTTCTAATTTTAAGTCCATTTTTTATTGCTCTAAATATAAGCAAAAAAATTGGATAACTAATATGTATGTGTTGACTTTTAAAAGTTTTAAGTGCTTTCAATTTAATTGAAAAAGTTTTAGTAATGTTAACATAAAGTGCAGGATGTTTACTCTTGATTGAAACTGGGTTCCAAACAGAATAAATGTATAGTTCTGGTTTAAATTTAATTTTTTCATACAATTCTAAAGTTATTTTATTGATGCTTCTATGATCTGGGTGAGGATCCTCATTACTATGTGTGAAGATTTTCGTTGGTTTTTCTTTTCTAATTATTTTTAGTAACTCTTTTTCTAAATTATCTTTTTTATAATCTTTGTAAAAGTTAAATTCTTTTAAATTAAAAAAATATGTTTTACAATCTAATATTTTTGAAGCAGAAAATGTTTCTTTGGACCTAAATTTTTTAACAACTGATTCTTTTAACCAGGGATGCGATGATTCTCCGTAAGAAAATACTACTGAGATTATTTTTTTACCTTCTTGAGCATACTTCGCTATCGTACCACCTGCTCCAATAACAAAATCATCTGAATGTGCCCCCAATACTAAAATAACCTCTTTTTTAACCATATTCAGAATAAAGTAATCTTTTATCATTAATTAACTTTTTGTTTATAGGTGATTTTAGTTTACTTTAATAATATGTTGTGTCACATAACTAATAATTATGTCAACTATATCTTTTAAAAAACAATGTAACTAAAAAACTGTCCCTTTTTGGGTAAATATTATAAAGTTTAAAAGATTACCAACACTAAAGGAGGTGATCTATGGTTAGACAGATTGTTGTAAAATTAAATGAAAAGGAGTTTTTACCAGTATTAGATTTGTTCAAAAATATTTCTGGAGCAACTTGGAAAAGTAATTCCAATATGGTTAGTAAATGTGTTTACTTTACCTACTTGTATTTGTTTCAGGAACTATCTGAGAATGGAAAAACACGAGCAGAAATAATCAAAGAAAAATACAACATTACCGAAAGAAAAGAAGTGTTAAAAGAAACGTTATTGAAGATGGCTAAAGAGTATAATATTTACAAAGAAAAAGGTAACCTGAAGTTACCCTATGTGACTTAACCTTTTTATACTTTGAAAGCTTACTGCACAATAGGAATCAACTAATACAACATTAAACTAAAGAAATAGCTAGCTAGCCTCTTAATCACGTTGACTAAGAAGCCAACTAACAGTGTAATATAGGCTATTTCTTTTATGTTTAAATAAGTTTCGGTGAGGTTAAATGTAAAATGAGTAAAGACATGATTTCATTAGAAGAAGCCATCAATAAAAATGAAGGGATCGTAATTAGATTTAAAAACGGCACTAAAAAACTTTTTGATTACGACTCTTTTTGTATTTTTTTAATTGAAAATAATGTTTCTTGTCTTTATTCAAATGATGGTTACGTTAGTTTGATTCCTTTACCAGAAAGATATTGGGTCTAAAGGGAGGGATTAAAATGAATAAAATTAAAAAAAGTTTGTGCAGCATAATTGCAGGATTATTTTTATGTTCTTCAATGTCTTGCATAACTACAAATAATAAAAACTATTCTGAAGAAAAATCGTTTAATAGAAGAAGTGATTTAGAAACGGTACTTTATGATAAAAATGACAACCACATTACCGATTCTACAATTAAAGAAATTGTTGAGAATACTGTTAAAATAACGGTTTATAATGGATATGAACTTCCTTCTAACAACGATAAAAAGGAAAAGATAATTTATCGTCCATTAAGTAGTGGTTCAGGAATAATTATGTATGATCAAGAAAAAGATCAATTTTATATTTTATCTGTAGCACATTTATCTCCTCCAACAAGCAATTCTCGATTTAAAAATATTCGTTTTAAAGTTGGAGATTATGAATTAGAACTGGTTAAAGAAAACCGAGACAGAGATTTAGCTTTGTTTAAGGTTGATGGAAAATTTAGAAGTCATTTTGCTGGTGAGTTAGCAGATAACTATAAGATTGGTGATTATGTAATTGGTTCTGGTTTTCCAGGACTGGGTCCGATAAGTGAAAGAATAATCATTTTTGATGGAAGAATTTCTTCTATTGGTTATGAACCTTGGATTTATGTTGATGGCCATATTAATCCGGGTCATTCAGGAGGTCCAACTTTTGTATTCAAGAATGGTGATCCTTACTTACTTGGCTTGAATAGGGTAACATTGCTTGGTAGACAAGGAATTAGTGGTTTAGCACCTAAAGAACACATTGAAGAATTCCTTAAAGATACACCTATTGGTGATGATTATTAGGGAGGTGATGTTTAATGAAAATTAACAAAACTTTATGTGGTTTAATAGCAGGAATAATGTTGGGAACATTTTCTTGTTACAGTAATAAAATTAATGAAAGTAATGATAAAAATAATAACAATATCTCTCAAAAAGTTAGAGAAGAAATTGTTGATGATACAGTAATGTTGAATGTTTCCAGTAAAGTTGAGATTAATAACAAAGGAACAGTAATTTTTTCTTATACAGAATTAACTAAAGGTTCGGGAATAATTTTATATGATTATGATAATAAAGAATATTATATATTATCTGTTGCCCATTTGACTCCTAAGATTGAACATAAAGAAATTGTTAAAGATTCTACATATATGGTTGGTGAGATAAAATTAGAATTAGTTAAGGAAGACCGTGAGAATGATTTAGCTTTACTTAGGGCTACAAGCAATCTTGAAAATTATTTTGATGGAAAATTTGCTCAAAATTACGAATTAGGAGATTATATTATTGGTGCAGGATATCCTGGAGAGTTCAGTAATATTATTCTTTATCAAGGTAATATCTCGTCTGATAAAAATAGTAATTTGATTTTTCTTGATGGTACTTTAAATTTTGGTCATTCTGGCGGACCTGCGTATGTCTTCAATGAGGGTAAACCATATTTGGTAGGAATTAATAGCAACATCTTCACACATAATGGACAAATTATGCCAGGTATAGGGGGTTTAATACCTTTAGAAAAAATAATTGAATTTTTGGAGGATACACCTTTAGAAAATGACTATTAGATCTAAATTAAAAAAGAAAATCAAAAAAGATTTGAAAGAAGGAACTCTTTGCGAACTATTGATTAAAGATGAAGAAGTTAATTTTCAACTTTGTTCAGGACCTTTAGGATCATGTAAATATCAAACCAATTTAATTTATCATGATGAAGAAGGTAATTGTTATCGTGGATGTAGTTATCATCGTTGGAGATACAAAGAATAAGTTTAATCAAAGTATTCAACATCATCAGAAGTGATGGTGATTTCTTTTCTTTCTTTTTTTTGATAGGTTTTATTTTGAGAATAAGTCTTGGGTTCTTCTTTAACAACTTGAGGTTTATCTTTCATCGTTACTGATTTTACTTCCATGGCTTTATTATAATTTATATTTCCACAATTTATACAATTATAATACGGTCCAAATTTTCCTGAACGTACTTCAAGCCACGAACCACAAGTACATTTTATTTCATCTTGAACACTTTTTGTATGTAAATGGCATACATCTAGGCCTTGATCATTTTTTTGTGTAGCCATCCTGCTACAGAACGGACAAGTGGTAGTCTTATAAGAACCATACACCTTCTTTTTTTTAAATTTCATTAGAAAAAATACTTTTTAAACAATTTATAAGCATAGTTGTTGTTAAGAATATAATTAAATAAAAAAATAAAAAAGAAATCTACTTCTTCTCCTCTACCGGAGCTAATTCGTTTATGATAACCATCGGGATTCCTGCTTCTTCCATGTTCTTTCTAGCTTTCTTGTTATCTTTTTCAAATTTACTTAAGATATCTTTAGCTTGAGCTTCGAAGACAGCACGTTTCTTTTCAAGTTCTTCTTGCATTTTCTTTTGTTCTTCTTCTTGTGCTTTCAGTTCTTCTTCAGTTAATTCAGTTTTTCCTGAAGAAATTTGTTCGTCGAATTTTCCTTCATCAATAGCTTTAAGTGCTTCTTGAGCAGGCATACCTTCAACTAAAACGCCCATAGATTGACAAGTTCCAATAATCTCTTTAGACATAGCTTTAGTATCATTACCAAGAAGAGCATCTTCTTTCATTTTAGCAACTTTAATAATTTGCTCAATTTTTAAATCTGCAACCTTATCTGTAAGTGGATTACCTGCACCTTTACTAATTCCAGCTTCTTTTTTTATCAAAGCAGCCGCAGGCGGAGTTCCAATTTCAATTGTAAATTCTTTAGTTTCGTCATCAACAGTAACTTTAACTGGTACTTGCATACCTTTCAAGTCAGCTGTTTTTTTGTTAATCTCAGCCACTACTTGACCAATATTAACTCCTGTTGGTCCTAAAGCGGGTCCTAATGGTGGAGCAGCGGTAGCTTTTCCTCCTTCAATTAATGATTCTACAGTTTGTTTTGCCATATTATATTTTCACCTTATAATTATTATTCTTTTATATTTGTGCGTAACTTTAGTTAAAAGTAGTGGTTCATTTATATACTTTATGGGTAATTTTATTGGTTTAATACCATTCCTATTATATAATCTTTTTCTGCTAAATGATATACTTGATTTTTTCTTAATTCTAAAGATAAAGTAAGTTCTCCTTCATGTTTATAATCAATATGACGCGTAATACAATATCTTTTTAAATCTTTAAGATTAGCTTCAATAAATTTTTTGTCAACTAAAACTTTCACTGGAATAAATTCATCTACTAAAGATTCCAATCTTTGTTCTAATTGACCCGAAATTTTAATTAATCTTTCCATTATCAAATAATAAAAATTCTTTTGCTTAAATAATTTATGGCTTAAAATCATATATTTCTACGAAACATTTATTTATCTTAAAAATTTACATTAAGTTCAAAGAGGTTAAAATGAAACTCAAAATCTATCTATTTAGGCATGGACAAAGTCATTATAATAAACATAATTGGTTTACTGGCTGGGTTGATAGTAAGATGACTAAGAAAGGATATGAGAACGCTCGTTTTATCGCTAAGAAGCTAAAAAATAAAAAAATTGACCTTGCATACCATTCTCATTTATCTCGTTCTATAAACACATTAAATGAAGTTTTAAAGTTTCATCCAGAATGTCAAGAAGTCATTGAAGATGATCGTATGATTGAAAGATGTTACGGCAAGTTACAAAAACGTAGCCATAAAGAGTTCATGGATGAGTTAGAAAATGTGATTGTTCCTCCTATAGAAAAAAAATACGGTAAAATGAAACGTGATATTCGTAATAAATTTGCAGAAAGGATGGTCAAATCAATCTATGATATCTATCATCGCTCTTATGATATTCCGCCTCCAGGAGGAGAATCAATCAAGGATGTTGAAAAAAGAGTAAAATTATTCATTAAAGATCTTTTAAAGAAAATGAAAAAAGAGAAAGTTAATGTTGCAATATCTGCACATGGAAATTCCATGCGTCCTTTCCGTCGTTATTTTGAAAAATTATCTTTAAAAGGAATGATGGACTTAGAAAATCCTTGGGATGATTACTTTGAATATACAATTGAGATATAGATAAACTTAAATATTTACTTTGATTTTATTATTAAAAATTAAAATAGGTGATGATAAAAATGGTTCACGAAAAAGTTATGGTTTTGATTGAAAAATTAAAAGATCTAAAAAATTCTATGTATAAGGAAGATGGCAGAAAATTAGTTGAAATTGAAAAAGAGATTGAAGAAATAAAAGGTCTTGCTGGTGCAAACATTCCCAAATTTATCTCTGGTTTTGAAGTTCATATGGATAGGCTTATAAGAAAATGTGAACGTGCCGCTAAAGAAGGATTGGGTGATGTAAAAAAGAATGCTCATGCAACACGAGTGAAGTTAGGTTCATTTAAAGGATTTGGTGTAAAAAATAGAATTAGAAGAGCAATAAACTTTTTATTAAGAATTAAAGAAGAAGAACTTAACAAATAGTTGTTTGCATTTTTCTTTTTACTCTTTTTTTAGAAATATTTATAAATTATAGTCAATTATAGTTTACTATGGCAACAACAATTCAGATTAGTGAATCACTTCAAGAAGAATTAACAAAGAGAAAACTTTTTGATAGAGAAACTTATGAAGAAGTGATTTGGGATTTAGTGGAAGATAGTGCGGAACTTAGTGAGGAAACAAAAAAAGAGATAAAAAAAGCAGAAGAAGAGATTAAAAAAGGAAAGTTCTATACACATGAACAAATAAAGAAAGAATTAGGTATTTAATTATGTACCAATTAATTTATTCTGAACACGTTTTAAAACAATTAAAAAAACTAAATGATTTTACAAAAAATCGGATAGTTACAACTCTTGAAAGAATTAGGATAAGACCCTATAAAAGGGTAAAAAAATTAGTTGGGTCTAAATATTTTAGACTAAGGGTTGGTGATTATAGAATAATAGTTAATATCAAAGAAGATAAATTAATTATTTTGGTATTGGAATTAGGGCATCGAAAAAATATTTATAATTAACAAATAGTGGTTTGCATTTTTCTTTTTACTTTTTTTGTTTCTAAAAAATAGTTTTTAACGTCGATAAACTGTTTAATCTCCTGCTCAATCTTTTTAATTTCCTTCAAACCAATAGTAGTAAATTTAATCATTCTTTTTTCATACTCAATCAATTTTTTATGTTCTAAACTCTCTAAATTTTTGTACAATGCACGATCCTTCTTAACAATAATCTTAGACTCTTTCAACGATTCAATAAATGCTATTTTTGACGTAGAAAGTTTTAACGGTTTTTCTATCAATGGCTGATTTATCGACTGGTAAAACTGTGCTAAAGAAAATAAAATTAACTTTTGAACCTTAGTTATTTTCATACTTTTATATTCATTATTTTGAGATTATAAAAAAGTTATGACAAAAAAATCCAAAAGACTTATATATCTAAAAAAATTACAAATATAATAAAAAAGTAGGTGATAATTATGAAATTAAATTTAAATAAAAAGCCAAAAAATGTTACAATTGTTGAAGGATTTCCAGGGTTTGGATTAATTGGAACAATTGCTATTGAATTCTTAATGGATCATTTAAAGACGGAAAAAATAGGTACCGTTGAAATGGCAGAGATTCCTGCAATGATTGCAATTCATCAAAATCAAGTCATTGAACCAATATCTATCCATTATAATAAGGAATATAATCTTGTTTTGGTTCACGCAATAAATATTGGTAAAAATTTAGGCTGGAAATTAGCAGAAGTTATCACTGAATTATCTAGAATTTTAGGTGCTAAACAAATAATTTCTTTAGAAGGTGTTGGTTCACCAAATCCAGATTCTAATAGGGTATTTTTTTACGCTACAAAAAATGGTAAAGCAGGTAAAAAATTAGAAGGTGTTGCATCTCCATTAATGGAAGGAATAATTGTTGGTGCAACTGGAGCATTATTAGCAAAACAGATGAAAATACCTTTCTTAGCATTGTTTGCAGAAGCTAGAGGGAATATGCCAGATAGTAAAGCTGCTGCAGAAATTATCAGAGCTCTCGACGCTTATACTGGATTAAAAATCGATCCTAAACCTTTACTTAAACAAGCAGTATTATTTGAAAATAAACTGAAAGGTTTAATTGAGAAAGGTCAAAAAGCTGAAAACATTAGTGACAAGAAAAAGCTAAGTTATGTGGGTTAAGTATTAGTTATGTTAATTAGGGGGAAGTAAAAATGGATAAAAGAAATATATTGGATTGTTTAAAAGAAATTGAGGGCATGATTTCTTCAGCTAGAAAATCAATTAAAAGTAGGGATTCTGATAGTAGTAAAAAAACAGATGTTGAAGTAATGTTAAAACTAACAAGACATGAATTAGACACGATTGAATCATACTTGAAATAATGAAAGAAACACACGACGTTACAAAAGCAGAACCCCCTCATAAAGAGAAAAAGAAAGGTTATTTTCCCAGTACTTCGATAATCTTAAGTTTCTTATTGATAGGTACTGCATTAACAGATCTATATACAAAAATTGAAATGCCTAGAAAGTATCTCAGCATAATTATACTGGTTGCTGGAGCATGGTTATTATTACTTCAAATAGGTAGAATTGTATACTTTGCACGTAAAAAAAGGTTAATGAGATATATTTAAGGAGAAAGGAATTCACTAATTAGTCCTTTTACTCTTTCTTCTTTTGTTAAATGTACTAAATGACCTCCCTTAATTAATTCAATTCTAGAATTGGGTAGTTCTTCATGTAATTGTTCAACTAATCCTTTTTTAAAGAATTCATCTTTTGTTCCACGGATAAGCAATACCTCAGATTTAATTTCAGAAATACTTCTTTCTGGCTCATAATCTAAATATCCTTCGCCACTAGAACCCATACCTGCAAAAGAAGTAACTCTTAAAGAATTTAAAATATTAAGATATTTATTTTTATATATTGATAAATCTATTCTTTCTTTGTCAATATTTTCTCTTCGACGATATCTTGGCTGTCGATCCATTTCCACAAATGGTCGACATAAAAATAATATGTTTTTAATCACATGAAATAATGGTGTAAAATATTTATCTTGATAAAAAGCAGGATTAATCAAACAAATTTTGTCAACAACTTCTGGTTTATTTAGTGCATATTCAAGAGATACAGCACCGCCCAAACTAAAACCAATTAAGTGTGTCTTTTTTATATCATGTTGTTCTAATACTTCGTTAGATTTGTATGAATGATATTGTACTCTCGTAGTATATTGGCGTACAGGACTTTTACCCGTTCCTTCTGGATCAAAAATAACGGAAGAATAATCTTCTTCTTCTAATTCTTTTCTTAACTCATTAAAAATAGTATGATCTTCCCCGAGACCGGGATGATAAGTTATATGTGGACCTGGATTATTCTTTACCCTATTCCAAATCATTGGTGGCTTACGCATTTTTTTTTTGAAATACTTTAAATTTTATAAATTATCTGCTTCTAGACAATTTACTTTTTGATTGAAGGTTCTTAGCTTAAATCTTTTGAGTTTATATGGAAAGTTTAATTCCTAATTTTAATAAAATATTTTATCTTTGATTAAACTATTTAGTAAAATAACCAATAAAAGATTTCAAAGAAAATTAAAAGATTTAAATCACTAAATTACAATTTATGATTAAATGTTTTAAAATCAAAGAGACCCTAATTTTAACAAAAAACGCCACTTTTTTAATCAAAATGTGTGCTTCGACGCAGTTTTGAAAAATTTGTCGTCGAGAAAATTATTTTTTTGGATTAATTTTGTTAAAAATATCAATTTCGATGATAGATTTATGGGTTCCAGGATATAATTTGCCACGATATTTAACTTTTCCAAGATATGTTGGATTTTTAATGATTTCATACAACGTAGAGATGGGAAGTTCAAACTTTTCAGCAATGGTTTTGTAATGTATTCCTGCTGCCCACATTTCGAATATTTCTTTTACCTTAGCAGCATCCTCATTTTTTACAATTAATTTGCCATTTCTGTAAGTGTAACCTAAAGGAGCACGATTTAATACTTCTCCAGAACTAATTTTTTTATCAAACGCCATTTCTACTCTTTCTTTAACCATTCCCCGCTCTAATTGTGCAAAAACCCCTATAATTTGAAAAAAAGCCTCACCCATTGCAGTAGTAGTATCTATCTGTTCAGTTACAGAAGTAAAATTAATATTTTTTTGTTTGAGATCTTCAAGAACAAAAATTAGGTCTTTAAGATTCCTAGAAAACCGATCAATCTTGTAAACCAATAAAATATCTACTTTTTTGTTATTTACATCATCCATCAAATTCTGTAGTGCTGGTCGTTTTGTACTTCCGGCAGAATATCCTGCATCGGTGTAAATTTGAAAAACTTGCCAACCTCTGGCAGTACAAAAAGCAGTACATCGATCTATCTGTGCATCAATAGAAATACCTTCTTTTGCTTGTTCTTCGGTAGAAACTCGCACATATATGCCTACTTTTTTGTCCATAATGCTTAAAACACCTCTTTTTACACTCTTTAAGTCTTCCAAGAAGGGAACCCTTCACGGAATACATAGTTAACCTTATTGGAATAAGTATATAAATTTTACGTAGAATTGCTCCGATTTTTAATTTTTATACGTTTTAATAGCTTCGTATAGTATTTGTTGAATTCAAAAGACATTGAAGAAAGAGTTATTTTCTTATCAAGATTTTGAGGCTCACGAACAACCCAATTAGATTTAACCAATTTTTCAATTACTTGATGGTCTGATGAAAAAAGTCTAAATCGTGAAGAAACATTATTTTTTCTAAGATAAGTTACAGCAAATACCGAGAATGCCTTACATTCACCTCCGTTATGACTCCATGAGGTTGAAGGAGATAAATATTGGAACATGTTATTAAAATCATTTTTGAGGTCCTTACTTTGTACGGGTTCAAAATTATGGGTATAAGTGAGATTACTTAATGATTCTTTGAGAGAACCACAGTATTCCTTAAATTCGGGGTCTTTTGGTAAAGAGAAAGGTTCTAATAATATTGGAAAATAATCAGTTAACTCCAGAACGATACTGTATGATTCTTTGGGTTTAAATAAATCTGCGAGAGCAACATATCCGAATTCTGCAAGAGTGGGTGGTTGTAGATATAAGTTTGAAGACATATTATTTTCAAAATTTAACAGATTTATAATCTTTTTGATAGTTCTTAAACCTTCAATCTCTGATTAAAGATTATTGATTTAAAATATTTAACACATGATTAAAAGTTTTATTTGTAAATATTCAATATTTCAACATACTTAATTGCCCTTTTCGGGTGCCTTTTTTTATTTCTTTAACTTCTTCTCCCAATTGTTTTTTAACTTTTTCAGCAATCGCATTTCCAAGAACCTGAGATAATGAAGTAAGATCAATTTTTTTAAGCTCTTTAAGATCTTTTAAATTATTAACAATCAATTTTCTTGCTCTTACCCTCCCAATTCCTTTAAGTTTTAATAGAGGTAATAAATCTTCTTTAGCACCATGTTTTACTCTTACACGCAATCTATTTAACTCCTTTACAGCATAGTGATTACTTTCTATCCTCGCTAATTCTGTTGTTGCATACAATAACCAATCTGCAGTCTCTAACTTTATTCTAATCTCGCCAGGACGAATGTCATAATTTTCAAAAAGATAATTTTCGTCTTTTTCATCAATCCAAGCATTAAAAAATAATGAAGTTTTAATTGAATTAATGAAATCATTATACTCTAAATCATATGCAGAAGGTTCTTCCATTAACAAGACATCATAATTTTTAACAAGTTCTTCTTGTATTTTATCATCTTCTTTTTTCTTTACTCTCAGTAGAGGTCGCATCTCTAAAGTATTTGAGATCATCTGTAATAAAGAAAAATTATTTTTTTCGTCGCTAAAATTTTCCAAACAATCTAATATATGTCGTGCAGTTAAAGGATCAAGATATAATTGTGAAATTCTTTTTCCGATTAAAGTAGGGGTTAATTTCACTGATGAATCATCTGTCTTAACAAGATTATTTGCAGAGATAAAATCACCAGTTGAATCATTCTTAGCGTCGATAATGTTAACAAATTTCCAGTCTGATAATAAATTTAAAGTTTTATCCATAATCAATTCTAAACGTGCAAAATCTTTAAATTGTGAAGCCCAAAATGTTTTCGCAAAAAAATATTTCATTTGCTTTTTATCTCTGATAATTCCTGATGAGATTAAAGATAACAAATAAGTTCTTAAAATTGGTTCTGCAGCAAGTTTTGAATAAATTTCTTCAGGTTCACCTAAAATATAATTTTCATAAATTTCTTCTTTGTTTTTTTCATCTTTAGCGACGGTAATCGCTTCTCCAAAAGATTCATATTCTGGACGTCCTGCCCTGCCCGCCATTTGTAAATATTCTAATACGGGAATCCAGTTCATTCCCCACCCTCCACTAAAACGTTTTAATGATTTTATGATAACTCGAAATGCTGGAAGGCTTAAACCAGCAGCTAAAGTTGGAGTTGCACAAACAACTTTTACTTTACCATTTCTAAAATTATTTTCAATCAAATCTTTTTGTTTTTGTAACAATCCAGCATGATGAAAAGCAATTCCTTTTTTAATACATTGAGATAATCTTCTACACTGTTTAGTTGGAGAAGAAGACAATTTAAGTACGTCTTTTTCCATTTCTGGATGACTTAAATTGGTTAATTTAGAAATATCTTCAGCAGTTTTTTCTGCACTAGCACGTGAAGGAACAAAAATGATTGCTTGTTTATTTATTCTGATCGTATCTAACGCCAATTTATGTATATCATCGAGCATTTACTGTTAAGAATAAGGCATTTTTATTAACTTATCGTGTTTGGTTAATAATTAATTTGTGTCATAACCATCATAATTAAGTTAAGATTAATTGAGATTTAATATATTTGTCATAGGTTAATTATACCTGAGTAGTTATAGTCATATAAAACATATATATATATAGCGAGGTGAAGCAAACAAAATGTGTAAAATAAATATGTTAAAAACTACAGGATATGTGGTAGATATGATGAAAGAAGATCCCGGAAAACCTTTACAAGCTTATGTGGGAAGTTTATTTATAGGGGAAAGAAATAAATCACTCCGTTTTGGAGATTATCCCGGAGGAGGAATGGGACTAATTAATGAAAAAGGAGTAGACCATTATGTTCAAGATTTATATCAAGGTACCTCGCCAGGAGACGTTCAAATACTAGCTAATTTACATCTTGAAAATGTTGAAAAATTGGCTGCAAGGGAAGGCAAACAATTAACTGAAGCAGAAAAAGTCACTTATGCAGCACAAGCATTAATGTTTCAATTAGAAGGTAAATTACCTTTAGAAGATATTTATCAAAGAATGGACAAAGATAAATGCAAATTAGTTATCTAAAGATCACCTTTTTTTATTTTCATTAATGTTTCATGCGCTTTAACAAGGTTTTTTTCTTTCACATAAATCATTAAATCAGGCATACTATGTAGTTCATCTTCAATATTAATATCCCTAGCAGCTAATTCTCCTGCAATTCTAGCGATAATACCTTTAATCCCTGTAACATCTTCAGTAAAATGTAATCTTAATTCTGAAAGACCTTTTTGAATATTAAGAATATCCTTATCTTTAAACAATTTTAATTTATTATCAATATCCTTTTGATTAAGAACTACTGTTATTGTTTCTTTAGATTTATTCATCCTAAAATTATCACGAAGAACTTTTTTTCCTAAAAAATCTTCACAAATCAGTTTGAATGCTGGTTCTTTAATAGTAACTTTAGCAACATGATCTTTTGTAGAGATTAGCATCTTAGAAAAAACATCACTTTTTTCTTCCAATAATGAAATTTCATCTAAATCATATCTTCTAATAGCACTAATTACTGCATCTAATGAATAATTTAAATCGTGTTTATTAATTAAAAATTTAGCTAATGAACGAATATTCAAAATGCCTCTTTTAAGACATTTTTGGACATATACATCCCTGTTAATAACTCCCGCAATAACTTTATTTACACTTCTCATAAATTATTAAAATGTGTCATAACTTATATATTTTTGGGTCACTTTAGCTATGATTAACTTTATATGTTATTAATTACAACAAGGTGACATATTTAGTAGAGGTAGGCCGATGTCATTAGAAGAAATATTGAAAAAATCATTCGCACCTTTTGTTATGTGTAGTGCTGCTTTTGCTGATGCTTCTTTTACGTACTTGAATATTGGTACTTATGGTATTGGTGTTGAAGCTAACCCAGTTGTAAAAAATTTAATGGAATATACATCCATCACAGCAGGATTAGCAATACCTAAACTTTGTTCAATTGCAATTATTAGTTATATTGCTGATAAAATGAATCATCTTGCTGGCACTTCTTTAATGTACGGTGCAGGAATTGTTTGGGGTGTTGGAGCAGCTATGAATGGATATATGATTATGTCATGAGTAATTTATGTCGAAAGATTTTATAAATTAGTAAAAATATTTAACAAAAAATGGATATAAATGATTATCAACAAAACATATCTGTAAGTGATCAAACTAATTTAGAAAAAGTTCTGAATTCCGTAGATAATGCTGGATTTAAAGTATGTATTAATAGAAGAATTGATCAAGGAGAAAAATATAATAAAATTGAATTAGCTATTGTTTATGAGTCCGAAATATTAGAGGCAAGGAAAAGATTTCGTGACTTAGTAACCAGTGAACTTTACCTTGACCATAATGCTCAATTTACTTATTCATCATATGATTCTCAAATTGAACCACGTAGAAAAGCTCGAATATTTGACAGTTATACCAAACAAGATAGATTTATGTTTAAGATTGATGAAAGTGAATTCGAACTAATTCTTGTTCCTAGGAAAGAATATTTAGCTAAAATGGATAGTGAAATAAAATTTAAATCTAAATTACCTCGAGGAATAATTAGGTTGTATGAAGTAATTATGAAAGGAATTGATATTTACGGAGCAAATAGATCAGATAGAGAAGAACTTACGGTAGAGAGAGGATTAGATAGATTAAGAAGTGAATCTTTAAGATATTTTGGTAGAAAAGATGATGTCGTATTACCATCTCCAAAAGGAGTTATGATTTTAGCAAGGAAACTAATTAAAGAAATGAAAGAATAGATTAATTAATTTTTTCCCAATCCATTAAATCAAGTAAGAATAATCTACCTCTTTGAGTGTTAAATAAGGTATTTACGTAAGGTGTTGAGGGAATAACTCTATAACCACATTGTTCAATTAATTCACATTGTTGATCATATTGTCTAAATGCTTCTTCTCTTTGTTTTTCATTTAATTCTCTTACTGGTAAACCAAATATACGTTGCATTAAAATTCCATGTTCTCCTTCTTCTGTTTCAAACAATTGATGATATTTTGGAATTCGAATTTTTGGATTATAAATTTCATTTCTTCTTTCAAATTCTAATATTGTGTTCTCTCTAGCAGATAATTGTGGTTCATTATCATCTTTAAACTGATCTGCGGGAAATATTTCGTGCTCGGAACCCCACATTAATTTAAGATAAACATTTCTAGTAACATATAATATTCTTCCATCTGAACCACTAGCAAGTACATTATTTTCTGCAACTGCACGATGTGCTGATTCGATAGCTTTTTTTGATAACATGATTTTTCACCTATTTCCGTTATATTTTTCTGATTCCATTCTTTCTTGAACTTCAATAATCCCATTAGTATTTTTATCAATTGCGTAAAGTTCCTCTGAAGAAAAATTTTCAACTAATTTCTTCGCATTCTCACATGCAACCTTACCGGAGTGATTGGAAGGACCTACACTTTCATAAATCAAAGTAGTACCTGAGATTCTACAATATCCTGAATAAAGATCGTTTAAATCTTGAACTACGACAGGTCTTCCTTGATTAAGTGCCTGTGTTTGGATGCTATTAAAATGATGACCACAATTCAAACTTAAACATGTAGTTAACGTTAAAATAACATTCATAAGGCTTCTTTTCATTATTTTTTAATTTTAGGAGTCTGTGTTTATAAATGTTTTGCAAATTTACTACCTAAATGGAGTGACTAAAGTAAAATTTATAAAGAAAGTATCGTTTTAAAGAGTAAATGAATCTAACTAATAGAATTAAGAAATTGTATGAAGAACATCCAATAGCTATAGAGAGATTCAAAAGAAATTTGATTTATGATGATAAAAATAAATTTAATGATAGTTCAATCATATTGCAAAAAAGAGTAAGAATAAATTTAGAAAAATTAGAAAGATATAATTCCAAAAATCGCAATGATGCCCACTTATTAAATCTTGCTTCTGCACAGCTTCCCGGTTCAGTATTAATTGATCAATTCGGAGAAGCATTTGCATTATGGACACTATTTAATACTAGTTCAGAATTAATTTTTAATAGGTTAACTGAAGAAGTTTGTGGAGAAATGGGTTTAGCACCACAATTAATTCATAATTCAGATTTAGCACAGTGGAGAACTTTTCATGATATCACCAAAGGTGCGAACACAATTTTACAAATATATGAATTATTTGAATCATTGAAAACTGATCAATTAGATCAAGATCAATTTAGAGAACATCTTAGAAATTATAGAACTGTAAAGAAACCACTCTCTGAAAATAAATTACAAAAATATAGTTTAAGAATTTTGCAAACTGAAGATGGTGTTGGTGCACACGGTGATGAAAAAGATTTTGGGAATGATATTTGTGAAAAAACAATGAAAAAATATAATATTTGGTTAGATGCACCTCTAGCCTTAGGATTAATGTTTAATGAAGAACCACAAGCAGTAGTCGGATTTATTCCTTATTCAAAAGATACTTTAATGATTAATCAAATTCAAGGAGTACACGCTACAAAATTTGATGATAAATATGAATATATTGGAGAACGTGGTGCAAGAGGTTTATTCTCATTAAATTGGATAGACGCTTTGATAGATTATACAGTCAAAGTTGCATTAGATCATGATTATGAAAATTTATGTATTCAAAGTGCAAAAAATAATAAATGGATAGAACACGTTAAACGTGATGGAAGTATTCCCTTAGACCATAAAAAAGCATTAAAAGTATATGATAAAACTGCTTCAAGATTAGGTTTTGTACAAAGAGAAGATAAAAACTGGTATAGATTGTTAGAAGAACAAATGTTATCAGAAACTGCTTAAAAAAAGCAAAAAAAATTATTTTTTCTTTGGTAATTCGTATGCCGAGTTATATTTACAACTATAACAATCACTATATCCTGAATATTGACACCTATGTTCTATTGTAAGAGATTTTGTTGTAAGTTTAATTTCACGCACCCAAATAACGTTTGTACTACGCCACTCACCTTCAGTTCTAAGTTCACAATTTACAACATATGTATCACTACCAAATTTACTCAAAACAGCATCAATTGATTTTGGACACAAACCATCTACTTTTTTTTCAGATCCTTTAACCATTTTATTATTCCTCCAAGAACATCTAATACCTATAAAAGAGTTATTTTAACAATTATTATTTAAACATTTCTGTTTTAATTTATCATAAGCAAATTCCATCAGTGTTTTTAAATTTTCAATATCAGCAATATTATATTTTACTAATAATTTCAACGCTTCCTCATCACCTTTCTTATACTTATACCATAATCTTACTGCGTCAAAGCCGCTAATGTCTTGTAAGTCATCATCTCTGCAAATACCTACTTCACGTTCAATTCTTTTTAATCCGCCCACATAACCAATATCTTTCATTAAATAACGTAAATCTAAATGGGGTTTATCTAAATCTAATCGTGGAAATTTAGCTTTTAGAAACGGAACATCAAAACATTTTCCATTAAAAGTAACAATTAAATCATATTTCTTAATTTCTTCAGCAAACTGATCTAAATTTTTTCCGTTAATAAATATTTTAGATTCTCTACCATTATACAATCCAATTACTGTTAAGTCATCATTGTATTTACTTAACCCAGTGGTTTCAATATCTAAAAAACAACATTTAAAATGTCCATAAAGTCGCCACTGTTGTTTAGGTGGCATATTATCAAAGAAAAAACTGTGTTCTTGATTATCGTATGCTTGCAAAGACTGATGAATGTAAGAAGTAATTTGTTCTTTTTTTGTTGAACTTAAAGAAACACTAGCATGATTTTCTAAAAAGTTTGTCCAACTATGAACATTACTTTGCCAAATTTGTTTCTCTATCTCCTCATTTATACCTGGAATATGTATGAAGCTTCTTTTTAACACCTTATCACCAAGGAAAAAGAAAAAAAGATGGTTTATATTGATTTCTATTGTGAAGGTTGTTAATTAGCTATATGTTACACCCCAAGAGTAATAAATGATAGAAATATTTATAAATGACTTTATGTATTATCAAATTGTGACATACAAATCATTATATCAAACAATTGAACTAAAAAAGAAATTCCAGATCTACAAAGGAACTCTTGATTCTATCTTTGATGATCTTATTAAAATTCTTAATAAAGAAAATAAATCTAAAAAAGATCTTACTATTTTAGCATTTCATTCACCAAGAATAATTCGTGCACTTGTTGATTATAAAGAAGATCACCCTAAAGATTTAAGACTTCTTGAATTATTAAATGAAGGAATATCTACATCATTAGAAATTTATAAACATTATGATAACTCTAACACAGTTGAGACAATAATTAAATTACGAAAGGATATTGAAAAGATAGATCCAGACATTCTTAGAAGTAAATTACAACAGCACCCTGATGAAATTAATCTAGTTGTTTCAGAGCCATTATTTTCACAAGCAACAGTAAAAAAATTACAACAGATTATAGGTAATGAAGAAGCGATAATGTTTGCTGTCGGACACGGAAGTCTAGGAATTGGGTTAGATATAGTTTTAAGATATGAAGAATTAACTGGAAGAAATTTAACTTATTATCCAATCAGATTTTCAAGGTCAGAATATAAAGGATATAAAGATTCAAAACCTTGTTTAACAACTGCAGAAATAGAATCCCTACATAATGACGTGAAAGGGAAAAAAATAATTGTTTTTGATGAAAATCATAACACAGGTAGGAACATAACAACAGTAGCAAAATTTATCTCTGAAAAAGTTGCTCAAACTCACAATGTTGAAATTGTTTACAATGCAAACACAGGCATTACTGGGAAGTGGGCAGAGATATATCATCAAAAATTTGGCAAATAATTATCTACTTACTTAAAACATAATCCTTAAGGGTAGTTTCAATTTTAGCGCAAAGTGTTTCATCAACATCAATTAAATCAGTCTCTAAATCAAATAGATAACCATCTTTAATATTTTTTTCAGCAGTTTCTTGAATAATTCCTTTAATACCATCATCTTTAACATAATCTAATATTTTATCCAAATCTTCCCTACATTCTTGTTCTGTTCTTATTTCTCCCAATACTAACTGAACATATTTTTCATCTCCTAAACATTCACGAGCTTCTTTACAATGAGAAGAACAACTATGATATTGCATTAATGTTTGTAAATCTGGTTTAACAATCTCCTTACATTTTTCACAAGGTCGTTTTCTATCATCATACCAAAATTCAACAGAGTTATCACATTGATGACAATTAATATAATAAGTCATCTGTGATGGTTTTTTAAATTGCATACTTTGACCAGGACAATTCACCATTTTCTTACCTCACTATCTTTTTGATACTTAGTATACAATACATATTTAAATAGTAAAAGGTTTCTAAAAGGATACTATGCATAAAAACTGTACATTATACAAAACAATGGACCTTTTAGGTAAGAAATGGACCTTACCAATATTATTAGAATTATATAAAAAAAATTGTTTAAGATATAACCAATTAAAAAGTTGTATGAACAATATCACTCCAAAAATACTTTCTTTACGCCTTAAAGAGTTAGAGAAAGAAAAATTGGTTTCTAAAAAAATTGATAGTACTATTGTTCCTATAAGGTGTGAATATTCTTTAACAGAATCTAGTAAGGATTTTATTAATATTATTCAAGATATTAAAAAATGGGGTTTGAAATGGAAATTTTCAAATAAGACTTGTGAACATACATCTTGTAAGAATTGTAAATTATGAACTGTTATTAATTCCTTACATTATCAAACTCTTCAATGAACTTTTTAGCAATTTCTTTATTCTTAATTATCAAAATATTTTCATCATTTCTAGTATTACCACCAGCAGAAGGATTAAAACTTCCAGTAATCACAGTTTCATTATCAATGATAAACACCTTATGATGTAAATTATTTGGATTAGAATCTTTAATTACATCTATACCTTGATATTTGAGCACTTCATATTTAGAATATTTAGTTACTTGTCGAGCTTCCATAACTCCCTTAATGGTAAGGTTATCTAAATGTTTTAGAAGAATAATGTTTGCGATACCATCATGAGTAAAACTAAATATCATAAAATGTATTGATTTTTGAGCTTTCTTTAACTCTTCTTTAACATGGTATGCACAATTGTCTTCTGGACAAAAAAAGTTGGCTATGGAAGTATTATCGTCCAATTTAAGGTAAGGTGTTTTTACATTATCACCTTTCTTAAAAGTTCCGTTCCACATTTCCATAAATTCATCATCATAATTATTTGCTAAAACTTTTGATTCAATCAATAAAAGGTTATTATTATTTTTATGTGCGCCATTATTGGTTGGATTCATACTTCCGGTGGAAATTTTTTTTCCATCAATGATACAAAACTTGTTATGCTGTAATCCCCATGAATCAACTTTAACAAAAGAACGATTAAATTTATGCACATAATCATTATCTGTGACGATCTTAACTTCTATCTCCTTTATTTTTTTATCTAAAACATTTTGAACTGACTCTAATCCAATATCAAACAAGGCACAATGGATTGATTTTTTTGCAGAATCAATAAAGTTAACCAGTGCATCTTCACAGTTATCTTGTGGACAGAAATAAAGTTTAATCTCACCTTGATCATTAATGAACGTTTTAAGATTGCTTTTTTCTTCAGTTTCTTCAAAATCTAAATTAAAATCTATAGAACGAACTACAAACACTAATGTAAACAAAAAAAGTAAAATAAACATTGGTTTCTTTTTCATACTAAAATAAATAAATAAATAAAATGATTTAAATTAATTTCTATCCTAAACTGTAATGAACTTCTTGTTTGCCGCCAGGATAATTCTGATAAAATATAAGTTCTACATTGATAGTAACACCATTATAACTGTAACTATCTCCCTCACCCAATTCATCACTAGCTTCTTCATCTATAACTAAAGTAGCTTGAATACTGTCCATTATTTGAATACTAATCTCATGATTAACACCATCAACTGTAACTGTATATTTTTGTCCGAAAACCATTATATCTAAAGATTCAACAGGTTCTTCAACAATTACTTCTTCTTCAATAGGTTCAGTATAATTTTCTGGTTTGGGGATACATTTACCATCTTCACATGCAAAATCACAATCTTCTTTCTTTATCCAACCACAAGATTCTAACTGATACCCTCTCCGGTTTTCGTCAATACACTTAAAACCGGAATCACAAACTTGCCCTTTTCTACATTCACTATTCTCACAACCTAACCTACATTCAATTAATTTTGAATTTGTACAGTTTGCATACAGGTAACGTTTATGATACTCACCAGAACATTTCCAACCTTCAGTACAAAGATCTTCATTTTCTATTGTTTGTGTTTCATCAACATTATCATTTTCAATAATCTTGTCATTATCAACAACAGTTTCAGAATTACAGCCTATTAAAAAAAGAACAACTAAACTTAACAAAATAATCACCTTTTTCATAGAAAGAAGTAATTTTTTAAGGTATATAAAATTAACTATATTCTTTAATATATATGATAAAGTTTTTAAAGTAATTATGATTATAAGAATAAAAAGAGTTCTTAGATGATTTCATAGGAGGAATAATTAAAATGGCAGATAATACATACTTAGTAGTAGGATATAGACAACAATTTGAAAACAGTAAAAAAGATTGTGGATTTTTAGCATTTCCAGGAAATATTTCAACAGTCCAAAACGAAAAAATTGGCACATAGTAGATTCAAAAAAATTTAATAAAACAGATAGAATTCTAACATTAGAAAGATCAATATACTTTAATGATTCTAAAGAAGGATATCAAGAAATTTTTAGACCTATTTCAGGTAGACAATTAGACATACTAAGAGATAGATTAGACATATTTTATACAAATCAACTAGAAGAAGAACCTATAGTTGATGATGATCTACTTTTAGAAAAAGTTCACGAAGGGATTAAAGAGATAGTAGATGGAAATTTTTAATTTTTTTTAATTTTCAATTACATAAACACCAACAGTAAACGGTCGTTCTTCTTCAACTTCTTCAATAACAATAATCTCTTCCTCATCAACATCTTCAAAGACTGCTTTTACGTACCATTCCATTTCTGTTTCATCTCTACCATCACTAACTAAAACTTTAATTTTCTTTCTTCCTGGGGAAGTAAAAGTTCTTGTAATAGTATCCGTGCCAGTAACGCTACCTTCAAACATTCCAAATGTCCATTTATAATCCATTTTTTCTTGATCTAAATCTTCAACAAGTGCATGGAATGTAATCGTTTTTCCTACCATTACATCTAACTCTTGTTCAGCAGGAAGATAATCTATGATTTTCGGAGCTTGGTTAACATTTTTAACAATAACTTCAACAGGATGGACTACTTCATACTCTCCATCAGTTACCTTAAACTCTAATACAATGTGAGATTTATCTTTTCCAAATTTTTTGTTAAGGTAAGAATAACCACTAACAAAATTGTTCCACCATCCTTCAGTTTTATTAATCACAGCATTATGAGGTGGAGTCCATAAAAACATTCCATCAGCAAACGATGAACCTTCAGGAGCATTTTCTAAAACAAGTTCTAATTCATCATTATCAGGATCAGTAGTTCTAAACTTTAACAAGAATTGTTGACCTTCATTAACCACAACTTTATCATCATTAATGTTTAAAGTAGGCATACGATTATTTTTCAAAACTTCAATAATTACAGGAACAGTAGTAGATAATTTCCCATCAGTAGCGGTAACGAAAGTAGCATACGTACCTGGATCACTATAACTTGTTTTCCATTTACCATTATATTTACTTAACGGATTTGTGAAACGATATCTAAGAATATCTCCGTCAGGATCAACTGCAACAGGATCTAAATTAATGAAATCAGTTGCAAAGACAGAAAAGTCGTCAATGTTATTCATTACAGGCATACGGTTAGTGTTGTAAACAACCAAATCAATTAAACTGGTACTACACAAATCTTTACCGCAACTAGTTACAGTAACAGGAAACTCTTTTTTTACTAATAAAAATCTTTCCAATCTTAAATAATTTAAAATGTTACTAATAAATCCACCACTTCTTTTAATAGTATCATAACTTGGTGTCCAAGATAAAGTTTTATTATTTAATAATGCATCTTCAGGCAGGGTTTCAATAACTAAATTAATCTCATCACCATCTTCATCATAAGTATTAATTTCAATGTTTAATGGTGCTCCTTCCCAAGCTTCAATTTTTTCAGGTAACCCTAATACTGGCGCACGATCAACATCAACAATAGTAATCTCAACTTCTTCAATAACAGTAAATTCTCCATCTGTAGCAGTTACTTTTAAATTGTATTCTCCTGCATCTTCATAACCAACTTGCCATTCACCATTTTCATCTAAAGGAGTTTCAAAAGTAAAACTAAGTAAATCACCATCTTCATCAACATCAGGTAAATCTAAAAATAGTTTATCTCCTTCATATACTGTTAAGGGATCAACCATAAAATTAGGTGCGCGATTAATATTTTCAACATTAATAGTCCATTCATAATCTGCTTCGTTAATCTCATCAGAGATAATAAGCACTAATGAATGTTCACCTTCACCTTCATAATTAAAAAGATATTCTCCGTTTTCTTCCGTACTAATAAGTTCTTGATCTAATTCCCAAACATAAGTTAAATCATCATTGTCAAGATCTGTTGCTTGAACATTAAATTCAAATAGTTCATTCTCTTTAACTGTAATAATTTTCTTTTCTGAAAATGAATTAACCAGTGTAGGAGGAGAATTAGTGTTAACAACTTCTATTTCTACCCTAGCAGGAACGTTAAATTCTCCATCACTAATAATCATTTCAGCGATGTACAGTCCAGAATCTTCATAACCTGGTTGCCACACACCATTACTGTCAAAAGGTTCTTTAAAACTGTACGAAAGTGCATCATTATCTGGATCAGAAATTATTTCTTTTAAATCAAATTTTTGTGTTTCTTTAATGAAAATTTTATTTTCTGTAAGTTGAGGTGGTCGATTTTTATTTTCAACTATAACTTTAACTTTTTTAATAGATTCATTCATTCCATCAGATGCTTTTATTTCTAAATTGTACTCTCCTGCATCTTCATAACCAGTTTGCCATTCACCATTATCATCAAGCGGAGGGGAATAATAATAAACAACATGATCATTATCGGGATCGATAGCATGAGGTTCAATCTTCACTAAATCGGTTTCCTGTACTTGAAATGTTTTAACAGCTGCTATCGCAGTATTAATTAGTATAAACATAATTAACAAGCTTAAAATAATTTTTCGTGTTTTAGCAGCCATTTTTATTTTAAAAAAAGAAAAAATCTTTTATTCTACCCTTAATGAGACATCTACAAATTCAGGTGCCATGTTAACATCTTCAACAATTACTTTGATGGTTCTTTTAACAACATCTTTACCATCAGCTACGGTTACGATAACACTATATTCACCATGTTCAGTATAAGCTGGTGTCCATACTCCATCGTTTCCAACAGGTTCACTGATTGTTAAAGTAACTTCATCATTGTCAAGATCTGTTATTTCTGGTTCAACCTTAACTAATTGACCTTCTTTAACAGTTAAGTCAACTAAGTTTGATATTACAGGTAATTGGTTAACATCATTAACTATTAATCTGAAAGATTTTTCAGTGTCAAGTTCACCATCGCTTGCAACTACAGTAATTTGGTATTCACCAGCACTTTCATAATCAGTAAGGAAATTCCCGTTATTTAATGGTTCACTAGTTTTAACTGTAACAGGATCATTATTAGGATCAGTAACGTCAGCTTCAAAATTAACAGTTTCACCTTCTCTAACAGTAATATCTTTAATACCTTTAATTTCTGGTGCTACATTTACTCTATCAACCACTAATCTAAGTTTCTTCTCAGAAGATAATTTTCCATCTGTTGCAGTAATTGTAACTACATATTCTCCTGCATCACCATAATTAGTTTTCCATTTACCTTCAGCATTTAAAGGTTTAGAGAAACTATAAGTAACTTCATCATTATCAGGATCAGAAACTTCTACACTTAATCTAACCCATTCATTTTCTTTAACCGCGATACTTTGTAAATCTTCATAATTAGTAGGTTCTTCAACTTCTTCTTCAGTTAGTTCAGGTAACACAATTTCCTCAACAACTTCAGTTTCTTCTTCAGTCTCTAAATCTAATTCTCTTTCAATCTCTGCAATTTCATTTAATAACTCTAAATCTTCACTATTTTCTGTATCTTCGCTTGGAATATCATACGCTTTATAATCTAGACAACCAGTTAGAAATAATGCAACAATTAACAAAGATAAAATCACCAATACTTTTTTCATTTTAAAATACACCCCCCGTGTAACAATTAAATATTTGTGATTTTAAAATGATAACCGCTATTTAAAGATTTATAGGAAAGAGAATAGAGACACGATAATAGAGAAAATAGAATACACAAAACAATAACTAGTTTTTTGAACGTTATTATTGTTTGTATATTCTGTGATGATATATCAAAAAGATAAAATGAAGTTTAATTAAAGATATTTTCAAATTATAATTTATTTTTCCTTTGTCTTTCCCAACCACTAGGTCTTGGATTATGTACCCAAAAATAATCAAAATTAAATTCTTTAATATTAATACCATATTTCCAATCTGAAAAAAGAGTAATTTCAACTACTTTAACAATAAATCCAAGTTCAATAGCTTTTGAAACAACTTTTTTAAAACTAGGAGTGATAACTATTTTATTTTTTACACCCTGCAACATCTTAGAAAAATATTTTCTGGTCTTTACTTCATAAATTGTTAAGGATTTAAGATCAATTAAATCAAATGATTTCCAATTATTTGTTAAAAAAGTTTTTTGTTCAACGTTAAGATTGAATTTATTAATAATGGTGTACCAATATTCTTTTGTAGAAAAAATATCATTTAAGTGATGTTTTGCAATAATTTCTCCTACTTCGCCTTTTAAATTTGTGTTATCCCCGTGCTTCAAATTAAAATACATACTTTAATTACAATAGGCCACTTTTAAAATATTTTCTATAGAAAATAGTAAGTGGCCCCGCCGGGATTTGAACCCGGGACTTCACGATTTCTTAGCGTAAACTTATCAGTCGTGCGCTCTACCAGGCTAAGCCACGGGGCCGCAATATAGAAGCAAAATAAGTGTTACTTTTTAAAGATTACGGATAGATTGAAAACATTTACCATAATTAAGATTCAGAAAACCTTATAAAACAAACTATATTTTTGAGTACTATGGTAAATTATGCTAAAATAAGGAAACAAATTAAAGATTACGATTCAGAACGAGAGAATCTTATCAAAAAAAGTAGAGAAGTTCTTAAATTAAGTAAACAAGTAATTTATGCAGTACACAGAGACGAATTAACTGAAGCTGCTAAATTAATTAAAAAAATTGAAACTGAAAAAGCTAACTTAAACAATATAGCTAAACATAGTAATAAAATGCCTTATGAAGGCAGTTATAAAGTTGCTATTCAGGAATATGTAGAAGCAATATTATATTACAATTTTATTAAAACAGGTAAATTAATTGATTTGAAAGTTCTTCCTGATCATTATATATTAGGCTTAGCAGACCTTCCTGGAGAGTTAGTTAGGAAAGCAGTTTTTTTAGCAGGTAAAGGTGAAGTTGCAAAAGTTAAAAAGATTAAAGATGCTGTTGACGATATTTATGGTGAGATGCTTAAATTTGATTTCCGTGATAATGAAATTAGAAGAAAAGTTGACGGAATTAAATACGATTTACGTAAATTAGAAGATTTAGTTCTTGATTTAAAATTAAAGAAAAGATAAAAAAAATTATTTTCTTAATCTAGAGCTTAACCTTCTAGCACGATGAGCTACTTCTGCATTATACCATGCACGTGGAACTTTAGATCCAATAGGGTTACGATTATCATCTTCAAGAGTAGATAAAGTGTCAGCTCCCCTTATGGTTTCAGCTAAACCTAAAAGTGTTTTTGCTCTTTGTGCATCATTTCTTCCTAGACTATTATAAATCCTCATTAAATTATCCAGATATGTAGCAGCTTTATCTACTGGAGAAATTAAAACTTCATCATCTCTTGGAGTTAATTTTATAGATTCAACAGCTTCCCTATGAATTGCTTCCAAGGTAGTCATTAAATAATCTATACCCCTGGGTGGACAACCAGAACCACTCCTAGAGTAGTGCATAGTAGCTCTAATTGTATACCTTTGTGCTGCAATTCTTATGCTCAAATTGTGCGGGAGGTGAGGATTATTTTCATCATTTAACCTATCTGAAAGTTTTTTAATATTATCATTTAGTAAATACAATTCAACGCTCGCCTCATCGTGTGGATGAACAGAATCTATTTTAAAACCCTGCTCAGAAAAATAATCTTCGAATAAGTCACCTGTCAATTCAGCTAATTTATTATGTTCTTTTAAAATACCATTATTTCTTACTTCACGTGTTAATTCTAATATTGTTCTATAATCATTACCCTTAATAATACCTAAATAACTTACTGGTGCTAAAAATCTTACTTCGTTATCAACATCAAGTACACAAGCAGGTTTTACTTCTTTAACTCCTAAAATCTCAGTATATTCATTCATTTTATTTCTCCAAACACCCACCAGAACTAATTTTTATATTATATAAATAGGATTCATTTAAAAACATTCTGTAAATATTTTAAAACTAACAAAAGAGACTTAAAAGGGGGACAGATTACTTTCCTTACCGAGTAGTGATAAAACCAAAAGATTTATAAATAGAATTACATATAATTACCTTAATGAAAATTCTTGCACTTAGTGATATACACGGGGACAAACATTTAGCCATTGAGATGGCTAAAAAAGCGGAAGAGAACAAAGTAGACTTAGTGCTTTTAGCAGGTGATTTAGTTGCAGAAGACGGTTCAGTAGAAGGAATTGTTGGTCCGTTTAAAGATAAAGGGTTAGAAGTTGGAGTCTTACCTGGAAACCATGAAGGTATGGCTGAGATAAATTTTTTAGTTGAACATTACGGTGTTAAGAATATGCATGGTTATGTGTGGAGAAAAGGAGACGTAGGAATTTTCGGTTGTGGTTATGGTGATGTAGGATTACATCAATTAAATGAAAAAGATTTTTTTGAAACTTTAAAAAAAACTCATTCTCAAATTAGTGATATGAAAAAGAAAATCATGGTAACACACAATGAACCAAGCGATACTATTTTTACACTAGGTATGTTCCCAGGAAGTACCGGAATAAGAAAAGCTATTGAACAATTTCAACCAGAATTTCATATTTGCGGACATGTTCATGAAACTGAAGGTATTGAAGAAATGATTGGAAAAACAAGAGTTATTAATGTAGGTAAGAAAGGAAAAATTATTGAGATTTAAAAATGTTCGGAAAAATTCAGAAAAAGAAAAATGAAAGAATGTATTGTGATTCTGGTAGTGAATTAGATTGTCCTCGTTATCATACATGTCCTTATGTTCAATTCGCACAAGTAAGAAAGATTGAAAGTAAACAATTTAATCCAAGTATGGATATAGAAACAGCACAAAAAAGAGCTGATTTTGGTGTACATAACATTGTCTGGAGTTATGGTAATAAAGTTTATCTTTGTAAAAGTTGTAATGATAAAAATTTAAATTTAAAGGATCTTTTTGATTAAAATGGAACTTCTTGCACCTGTTGGAAATCGTAGCATGTTAACTGCAGCTATTAAAGCTAAAGCAAATGCAGTTTATTTTGGAATTAAAGGAATGAACATGCGAGCAACAGCAGGAAATTTTTCTTTAGAAGAAATAAAAGAAGTTGTTAAGTATTGTCATCAAAATAATGTTAAAGCTTACTGCACAGTTAATATCATTGTTTATGAACAAGAATTAGAAAAATTAAATGAAACATTAACTAAATTAAAAGAAGCTAAAATTGATGCAATAATTTGTTGGGACCTAGCTGTAATCAATAAATGTAAAGAACTAGGATTAGAAGTTCACCTTAGTACACAAGCATCTGTATCTAATTCTCAAGCAGCAAATTTATGGAAAGAGTTAGGAGTTACAAGAATTGTCTTAGCAAGAGAATGTTCATTAGAGGATGTTAAAAAAATTAAAGAAGAAACAGGAATGGAAATTGAAATTTTTGTGCAAGGTGCCAGATGCATCTCATATTCAGGTAGATGTTTTATGTCACAAGAACTGTTTAACAAATCTGCAAATAGAGGAGAATGTTTACAACCATGCAGGCGAGAGTATAAAGTAACTGATGAAGAAGGTAAAGAGATGATTATGGATAATAATTTTATCATGTCAGCAAAAGATTTGTGTGCTTTACCTTTATTAGATAAATTAACTTTTGTAAATTGTTTTAAAATTGAAGGACGTAACAGAGGTGCAGATTACGTTTTCAAAGTTGTTTCTGTATACAGAGAAGCGCTTGATGCAATTGAAGAAGGTATTTTTAATGATTCTTTAATTGAAAAATTAACTGAAAAATTGAAAGAAGTTTATAATAAAGATTTTTCTACCGGTTTTTTAGTTGAGTATCCACATCATCAAAGAAGTAATTTTTATGGTAGTAATTCCACTACTGAAAAGATTCAATTGGGTAAGGTAAGTAATTTTTATAATAAAATTAATGTAGCTGAATTTAAAGTTGAATGTTCTTCAATAGAATTAGGAGATAAGCTTGCTTTTGTTGGTCCAACTACTGGTTACGTTGAAATTGTTGTTTCAGAGATTCATACTGATGATGGTTTAGTTGAAAAAGCTGAAAAAGGTACAATAGTCTCTATAAAAGTTTCTAATAGAATACGTGAGAACGATAAAGTTTATAAAATAGTCAAACGTGAAGATTAAAATGGAATTAGAAAGAAGATTAAATCAAATTGCTGAATTTAAATTGCCGATGAGTGTGTCTAAAGGTTATAATATACCTGCTAGACATAAAGTACTTGGTTACTTAGGAACTGTACCTGAGGTTTTGGTCGATGGAGAATCAATAGATCTTGAAATTAGAAAACTTGAAGGTGCAAAATGCATGAGTACTTCTCACCCAGGTATTGATTCAAATCATCCAATTTATAAAATTCTTAAGAAAGAATTTCCTGATAGATCATTACTAAATGGACATGGTAATATTAAAGCAGAACTACACATGATCTATGATCCACAAAACGATTTAACACACCTTTTTGCTGTACCTCATCGAGAATATTCTGAAAAGAAGAAAAAGTAAATATTTTTTTAATTTAAATTTATAATTATAAAAGCAAAAATATATTAAGAACAAAAAAATACTATTTCTTATGCAACAAAATAATTGTCCGGATTGTGGAAAAATGTTACATTTTGGTCAACATAAGTTTACTGACGGAATGTATAATGTTTCTTATTGTAAAAAATGTGGTTATAGAAAAGAAGCACCGGTTTAATTGTTATTACTATTGGGTAGTTAATTTACGAAAGGTTTATAAATAGTACTTGTTCTAAACTTCTTAATGACCAATACAAACTTAAAGCTTGTAAAAGAGGGACCATACGGATTTTTAGTAGAGAAAGAACCGATAAAAGTGGCTGCAATTTTAGCAGAAGATCAAAAGAAAGGTTTTAGTACAACTAGTTCTAACCATTGGCTTTTAAATTGTGTACTTATGGATCCTCATTATATCCCGGAAGGATTTACAGATTATAAAGAAATTGAGGTAATAGGTAGAAGATTAGGCCGAACAATTGATGTTTTAATGGATGAACCTATAACTGTTGAAGAAACAGGTAAAGAGTATAAAATTTTAACTTACAAAGGTTGTGGTGCATTCCCAGAATATTGCGACCAGTGGGTTATTGATCCATTCAGATGGCGAAGTATCCAGGGTAATCAATTAGGTAGAATGTGGGGAGCTCTCTATGCACAAAGTGCAATATTAGAAGCAAAATTAGATTTTAGTGAATTAGAAAAATTTGGCATAGATTTAACACCATATGTTTTCGCTAATAGAATTCCTAAAGAAGTTTTAGAAGAGATTTATCGAGGTGAAGAAATAACCAATCCTTTAGGTCAAGCATTGAGATTATGCGAAACTAATATTTTATATTCTGATATTATAAGAAGGGCAACTAAAGGTAACGTTTTTACTTCAGATGGAACATTAAATAATAATACTATTGATGAAAAAGAAGTATTTAAGTATATTAATCAAGATGAATTCATTACCAGAACTCTTGCACTTATTGAAAATTCTATTGAGGCACAACGTTACTTACATCAAAAAGAGGAAAAATTAGCTTGGATAATTGACTCAGAATTAATATCTAATGCTTATATTAGTGGAGAATTGAAAGATTTTGAGAATATAGTGATTACTGATCAAAATGATCAAGAAGGAAAAATGACAAGTTCCATCTTTAGTGAATTAATGAGTTACTTAGGTGAAAAAGTACTTTCGCGGAAAGGTTCTTTTAGAGTTTTTCCGAATATAACTACTGTTGATAAATATATTGAAAGTGGAAAAGAAGGACCAATAATTTTGACAAATGAAAAAGAAATTATTCATGATTCAGAAAAATCACTTTATGTACTCAACCATAGAAATGAAAATGTTAGACCTTTTGCTATTGTTGGTTATTACAATTTTGATGAAGAACAGATTACTTGGGATAGTGAAAGTATAGATACATATTGTAGTGTAGAAGAAGCAATTGGTTTAGATAAAAAATTAAGAGAAGAAGGATATAGGGTTGCTAAATTATCACATTTAATGTTAGCCAATAAAACAAAAATGCAACGTTATCTATGGAATAGTACATTCTGTAACGTAGAACGACACCACACCTTGGTTTTATTAGATAGGGAAACAAACACACTTTATGATAATCTTGAAATAAAAGAAGGAAAAATAAGTTTAACAAATGCAAGAGAAAGAATTGTTAGTAACCCAACTAAAGGCATTTTTGAAAGATACAACCAACACTTTTGGCCGAGATTTGAAAATAAAATAGATGAATATAGACAGATTGGTTCTTATGAAGGAGGTAAAAGCAATGAAAAATCTCCCCCATTAATTATTGGACCTAATGGAGAAGGATTGACACCAGTTACATTTGCTTTAGAATTTGATTGTCAGATTGAACTTGGAGCACTGAACACTATTAACAGATTCAAACCATTAATTGTAAAAGAATACTAATCACATACCCCTATCTTTTGGCAGCAAGCAAACCTAATGCAAGTTGAACGACATAACTTCATTACATTCACTTAGTCCTTCTAAAAAAAGAATTTTACATACCCATACCTTTAGGCATTTTACCACCCATACGTTTCATCAACTTACCCATATCTTTCTCGCCCTTAAACATTTTCATCATTTTTTTACTTTGACGATACTGTTTAAGTAATTCTCTAACTTCATTAATTTTTACTCCTGAACCAGCGGCAATACGATCAATTCTGTTAGCGTTAATAATATCAGGTTCTTGTAATTCTTCCTGTGTCATACCATCCATGGCAAATTTCCATTTCTCTAACTTACCTTCTTGAACGTCTAACATTTCTTTAGGTAATTTCATTGAACTTAAACCAGGTATCATACCCATAATTTTTTGGAAAGAACCCATTTTTTTCATGGATTTCATTTGTGTATAAAGATCAATCAGATTAAATTTTCCTTTCATGAACTTTTCTTGCATATCTTTTGCATCTTCTTCAGAAACAACCTCTTTAGCTTTTTCAAGTAAAGATTCTATGTCTCCCATACCAATAAGTCTACCTACAAACCGTTGCGGATGAAACAATTCTAAATCGTCAACTTTTTCTCCCACACCAATAAATTTTATTGGAGAATTAGTTACAGAACAAGCGGATAAAGCTCCACCACCTTTAGCAGTTCCTTCAAGTTTTGTTATAATTACACCAGTAACGTTAACTGTATCATGAAAAGCTTGTGCTTGACGTTGTGCAGCTTGTCCAATATCTGCAGAGATAACTAATAAACGTTCGTCAGGTTGAACAACTTCGTTTAATTGGTTAAGTTCTTCGATAAGTTCATCTGATAAAGCATCTCTTCCAGCAGTATCTACTAAAACTAAATCATAATCTTTAATTTTATCCTGGAAAGCCATATAAATATTTACAGGATCTTTTTCATCTTTAATTCCAAAAAAGTCAACACCAACAGTTTCTGCTAATTGTTTAAGTTGTTCATAAGCAGCAGGTCGCCAAGTGTCAGTTTGAATTACTGCGATTTTGTAACCACGTTTCTTATAGAATTTACTTAATTTTCCGGCCGTAGTAGTTTTACCAGATCCGAATAATCCCACCAACATAATTTGAGTAGGTTTTTTCTCAATTTTAATTTCATGAGTTTCTTTTCCTAAGAAATTTGTTAATTCTTCATAAACTATCGTAACTAACTGTTCTCTCTTAGTAATGCCCGGAGGAGCCTTCTCTTTTGCTCTCTCCTTAATATTCTTACTTAAATCGAATACTAACTTAACATTAGTATCGGACTGTAATAAAGCTCTTTGAATATCCTTAACTAACTCATTTATCAGTTTTTCATCTACAAAAACCGAGTTAGTAATTTTGTTCAATGTTTTCCTTAACGAATCTCCAAGCTTTTCTAAGACCATTTTACTATAAAAATAAGGCAGTTATATAAAATTACCTAATATGTTATGAAGAAATTCCTATTGATTAAGAAAACCTATTTCTTTACCAAATCTGATAAACTTATAGTATTACGATATACTGGTTCTCCTCTCACTAATAATCGCACAGATACATTATCTGATTTTTCACCTTTTTTCTCTGGATGGAGATGAAATTCTTGCCTAGACTTATAACCCCCATCACAAGCTACAAAATTAGAACTAATTGGGTCAATTTTATAATCTACTCCAAAAATCATAATATCTATACTAGGAATTGTATCTTCATCAAGTTTTTCTAATTCTCCTCTTAAACCAAATCCTAACGAATAACAATTCTCATCCTCATTAAAAGAACAATAATAATCCAAAAATATTTCAGGCTTTTCCATTTTTTTTTTAAAATTAGGTGACTATATAAAATTATTGATAAAATGCTAATTATAATCTCTTAACTTATCTCGTATTTCTTTAATTGAGGTTTCATCAAGTCCATTTAATACATCCTTACACTTGACCAAAAAAGAAGAAGCATTATTAGTTATTTGTTGATATAACTTATCAGAAATATTTCTATCCGAATAATATTGAGTATCATTTCTTGCTTTTTTAGATTTATTAATCAAAATTATTTCTTCCTCTTCAAAATATTTATATAAAAAATTTTTCATAAAACTAATTGTACAAGAATGAATCTCACATTTGATTCCAAGTTTCATTAATATAGCATAAAGTGAAAAGTACATAGTATAATATGAAGAGCTAATTTCCCAATCCCTATTATCTTTTAATACCAATGCTGCCCTTAATGAATCTTCTGCTTTTTTAAGATAAGCCTTTGATAAATTTTCATTTGGTTCGATGATTTCTAACCCTTCCTTTTTGTTTAAACACCATTTAATTTTATCCATTTTATAATTTCACCAACAAATAATTCACCATTTTTTATAATAATGTGATTCTTAACCACTTCCTTCATTAATAAATCCTTTTCAAACTTAGGATATATTTTCAAACTTATTTCTAAATTGTATGTTTCAGCAACTAATTCAACTTTATCTTCATCACATTTTCCAATAATCATAATATCTAAGTCAGAACTTTTTTTTTGTATTCCTTTAGCGTAACTTCCAAAAATTATGACTATGCCCTTTACATAATGAAAGATTTTTCCCAAAACTTCCTTTACCAAGAGGTTTTTTTTATAGAAATTTAAGCTTTTTAGATGTTCAATAGCCAATACAAATTCTTTAACAAGATGTTCATTATCAAGATTTAAACCATATAGTTTATTTCTACCTTGTGTTTCACTCTTTAAAATGTGCATGTTTTCTAATTCAGTAAGATGGTTTGAGACTGTCTTTTGATTTAAGTTGTTCTTCTTGGAGATATAACTTCCCGTTAATTTTGTGTTAAAACTCTTTAACAATTCTTCAACAATTAACAATTCAATATTTAGTAACATTTTACTGATATAAGTAATTGGTTACTTATAAATGTTTTGTTCTAATTTAAAAATATGATCAAAAACATAAAATTATTGAATTAGAAGTAATGTTTAACTAAAAATCTTCTAACAATGTTTCAATTGTTTTGTAGAATTGATCAAAACCTTCTCCTCGAAACTGTGCTATGCCTTTACATGGTTGTGGCTTTGGTGCTCCATAGTTATAAATTATTGAACCACGTCCATCCATGCCTGTAGTAACACTACTTAATTCTTGAAGTGCAATACTTCCTTTAACGTCAGTTAATTCAACAACACCAATGTCTTCTGGCCAACCAAAAGTTGTAACAAGTAGCTTAGAACCATTTGTGGCATAAAGTAACTCTAAAATATTCCCCTCTGATTTGGCGCCTTCATAATGTACAAAATTATTTCCTTCTTCAGCTGATCTTAGAAAAGTATTGGGTTCATTTTGACTCATAGGTTTAAGAATTCCAGAATGAAGAGTAAAAGATAAGTGACGATCAGAGTCATAAGGGAACATAGTAAAATTTTCCAGCGGGACACTATTTGCATCACCCCATTCAATCTTAGAACTTCCCATTGTTAATCCTATATGTTCAGCTACCATTTCAGCAACTTTATATATTCGATAATTTTCTGATATTTCCATTTTAATGAGAAAAAAAAGAAAAGGGGTATATATTTATTTAGATATTTAAGACCACTATTCAAACAAAGATTATTACTAATCCTAATACAAACACAATAACAGCAACAGAGAAATTGAACAATTTAATGAAATGCTTGTTCCAAGCATCAACTTTTTTCTCATCACCTTTATTTTCTGCTTTCTTTTCAAAACTTTCAAGTAAAGCATAAATACCTAAGATAAGAATTATCATTGGTAAAAGGAACACTAACAAGTAATAGATCACAAAAGGAAGTGCAACCATCTGCAGATAATTTTCTAAATATAATGATCTCAAAGATAAAATAATCCCACTCATCTTACTAATACTTAAAAAACTAAATAAAATTGCAACTACAAAAATAATACTATTTTTTGTTGAATAATCCATTATTTTTTTACATTTATCCTTAACTTTTTGATTTACATTTTTTAATAATATTTTCTTATCAACAAAGAAACTAACAATAAGTAAAAATGCTTTAATTACTAAAACAACTCCAAAAATTTTGTAACCCCATCCAACAAATCTTGTACTTATCCACCATGAAAATAAACCTAGAGCAAAAAGTAAATGGACAAAAAATACACCAAAAATAAACGTCATTCCTCTACGTAATATTTTTTCTTTATCCCTTAACAAAATAAAATATAACATTAAGACTAATATTAGCAATAATGATGCTGGGGAAAAAGCGTTGGCAAAAGCTGAACCAGTAATTTGTAAAAATCCAAATCTTTCTAAGATACTTCTTGGTTCAACCTCACCAACAACACCTAAAACCTCTTTTTCCTCAAGCTGAGGACAATCATGATCATTTTCTTGAATTTGACTTTCAAACAAGTTCATAATCGGTTCTTTACCACTAAAATATCCATTGCTAGTAATGATAATTGGTACACCTTGTGCCTCTTCAGAAATTAAGTATGTATCAAAATAATTTAACATTAAATTAAAATTTTCTTCATTATAATATACTTCATAACGGTGTAATTCTAAATCTGGAAATATTTTTTCTATAGTATCAAGGTATGTATTAGTTTCTTGACAATCATCACAAGTGTCACCATAAAAATAATAAGCACAATCCCCAGCAGAAACAAATGATAAAGATAACAGAACTATTAAAAATATAATTAAGGATATTCTATTTAACTTTAACATCTTTCACCACTTTTGTATTTCTTTACCTACCATTTCTTTAAAAGACTCAAAGATTTTATAAACCTTTTCTTTCAATTGCCGTTTAGGTTTTGCTGAATAAACAAAAATGTACCCTCCTTTCTCTAAATTAATTTGTCTACGGTTAATCAATTCTTTCTCAAAAAGCTTTTTTACTGAACGTTGAATAGTAGTTCTATCTTTTTTTACATTTTTCATAATTTCTTCAATAGCATGTTCTCCTCTGTTTTTAAGAAGTTGTTTCATGATAATTAATTCTGTTTTATTCAATCCAAAAGAACATCTCAATATTTCTTCTAAAGATACAATACGACAAACAAAGTTTAATGACATACGTATAATTAATTTTTTTAAATATATAAGCATTTCTGTTTTAATTATTTAGGGTGTGAATTTTTTAATTATATATTGAAGAACCGGCAGATTTATATATAATTAATCGATTTTAAAATCAAAGAGTTCTTTAGATGTTTGGAGGAAATATTAAAATGCCAAAAAGGATACTTAGTTTAGAGGATGATAAGTTTAAATTGATTAATGGTAATCTTGAAAATGCAGTTTACAAAGCACAGGATGAAGATTTAATGTTATATTCTGTATCGGGAATTGCAGGAAGATTAGCAGAAGTCATTGAAGAAGAGACAAGAATTGATCCAAAAGATCAGCAAAGATATGAAAGAATGGTAAATAATTGGTGGAATACTCCAAGTTATACTGGTATGGGACCAGTATTATTACAAAATAGAGCAGGAGATGCAAAGATCTTAATAAGTGGAGAAGAATCTTTTTTCCCAAGAAAATTGTGGCCAGGATTTGCAAATTATAACAAAGAGAATGCGACATTTGGGTTTGGAGAAGAAAAACATTTTTCAATGCTTTGGGACAATACGACTAATTTTAAAGGTACAGTTATTTATCTCCCAGCTGAATCAATTAATGTCTTAAATGGTAAAACACAAAGATCACCCCGAGCCAAAGAGATATTACAAAAAGTTTTAGGAAATAATTACAACTCTTTTAGAAATGCACTTAAAGAGAGAACAGGTTCAAGTAATCTTGAATTAAGATTAGATGTTCCAGAGAATAATAAAAATACACTTGCGCTATTATCTCTTAAAACAAACGGGATACTTGGAATGAGTATAGAAAATGGACAATATAAACAGGGAGGACCAATTGTAACTTATTCTGCGAATTAATAAATTATGTTTTTTTATTTTTTATAATTTATTTAATTATATGAGTGTAATAACCTATTAGTTCCCTTCCTAAAACCGTAATCTGTTCTGGTTGTACAGAATTACTATTTTCAAGATACCATTCAAATCCTTCAACGCAAGTTTTCCACATCTCTTGAGTAAACCTTAATCCCTTAGCAATTATTTCTGGATTCATTAAATCATCTCTAGTCCAAGATCTTTCAATCATCTCAACACCAAGTTTTCTATCAACATTATCTCTACCGAAACCAAATCGGTTATGATAATCTGATGCAAAATATCTAAAAATATGTTCTTCAGAAGAATGAGATATTGCTGCTGGCAAAAAAATACCTTCTTCACGAATCGGTTTAAGTGAACCATAAAATCCATTAAAGTTTTTTCTTTCTGAAATTAGTTCTCTTTCACCAACAAAATTATGTAATTCTTGTTTTTCGATAAAATCAGTTAAAGAAATCTCACCAGTTATAATTTCCTGTGCTTTTTGAAACAAATAACTATGAATAACTGCATCAGCACCATACCAAAAAATCTCATGGGATAATGCATAATTATCTTCATTTTGTATATCAATATCAATTAAGGATTTCTCTAGCTTTGAATCCAATTTTGGTAAAATCATTATAATTATTCAATTTAGTGATTAATATATAAAGTTTAGTAAGGTTTTGTGCAATATCAAACCATTACAGTAGTGTAAATAAAACACTTTTCTGTACAGTTAACCAGTTGCTTTAAATAGCAAAAAACATTTAAACAAGCAAAAACAACACATAATTAGGAGGTTTATAAAAAATGGTTTTAGAATTAAATGCAGAAAATTTTGATAAAGAAGTTAAAGAATCTGACTTACCAGTAATTGTTGATTTTTGGGCGTCTTGGTGTGGTCCTTGTAAAATGTTAACTCCAGTTTTTGAAGAAGTTTCAAAAGAATTTGAAGGAAAGTTAAAATTTGCTAAAATATCAACTGAAGATTTTCCAGATATTGCTCAAAATAGTATGATTACCGGAATACCTTGTTTGATTGTCTTCAATAAGGGCGAGGAAGTTGATAGAATTGTAGGATTTAATCCCGCTCCGACATTGAAAGAGAAAATTGAAGCAGTTTTAAACAAAATTTAATTTTTTATTTATTTAAAAATAACTATTAGAAAGGATATTTTTAATTGGTTGTTTACAAACCTAGTAATCATTATTAAGTTAAATCTTTCTGAATTTAGATATGTATCCCACATTAGAAGAACTAGCAAATTCTGGAAAACCAGTTGATATTGTTGAATTTGGCTTAAAAACTGAAGGTTTAGTTGAGTTAATAAGAGACAGACCTGAATTAATAAGAATAACTGAAATACCAGAAGATGCTAAATATGAGGATGAAGGAATCAGGGATTTATTAGATCAAAAAAGATGGGACTTTGATTATGAAGTTCCACCAGCTTTTGTTGTTCCAAAAAGTTCTGATGACCTAAACAAATTAAAAGAATCTTATTCTGAACTGGTTAAAGATGAAAAAGATTATTGTGTTATTTTAGCAAGATCTTCTCATGAAGATGAACAACCGGGAAAATTTGAAACTTTAACTGCATTGTATGATCCTAAAAACCCAGAAGATAGTTTCAATAAGTTCCTTGAAGTATTTCAAAAAGTAAGAGATGATCCACTTAAACCTGTAATTGTACAAAAGATGGTGGGAGAAGTAACTTATTTAGATACAGAAAGAGTTCCATTTTTAGAAATATCTCTCTTTGATGACAATTTAGATTATGAAGTATTAGCTAAAAAAATATCAGAAAATGTTACTGAAGATTTTTTTGGATCCAGTTTAAATTATGAACTTCTTATTGATAATAGGAGTATTTGTGAATGTTTTTGTAGTAGAGAAAGGGATGATGATCAAACAGAAGAATTAAAAAAATTTATTAATTTTAGAAGAGGAGAGTTATTAAATCCTCTTAATGGTAGTGTTGAAGAAGGATTATTAGAAAAGTATGGAAAAGAAAGTATTACTCTTAAATTTTTGAAAGATCAACCAATAAATCCGGTTATCGGTGCAAACAACACCAGCTTTACTGCCAGATCACATTCACACATTGATCCAAATGAAGGAGTAATTAATGCCTGTATCGGATTAACAACTAAATTAGTAAATAACCCTGATGAGATTTGTATTTTTAGAGATAACGCATTTCCAATAAGCACAGGTAATTCCTATACCTCTCAAAGTCAAAGATATGTTCAAAATAACATGGATGTTTTTGATATAGAAACAGAAGAAATTAGTGAAACTGATTGTAATACAAGTACAGACTCCCGTAATGTAGAATTTTTCGATAACCTCCCTATACCTGCAGGAATGAAAAAAACTAAACGACACCTACGTAATGTAACAGAACATTTCTCAGAAAAGTTTGATGTTCCTGTTGAATTAGAGGGATGTGTAAAAAGAGGAGTTATTGAAGATGAAAACAAAGTTTACATTTACCAATTAACAAAATCCCATTTATTAGAAGAAGTTATCAAAGAATTAACGGAAGTTCCTGAAGAAAGAAAATTTTATGAGTCAGAATATGGAACTGTGGGAGCAGTAAAATTTTCAGGAGATTTAGTATTATATTCTGGTTATGAAGAAGAATCTAAAGAACAATTTAAAAAAATCTTAACAAAATACAAAGATTCTAACAAAGAAATCATGTTTGTTGCTTCTGATTTTGAAGATGAATTAATGGATGAATTTAATTTAAAAAATTATGTCAATATTGATTCACAATATGGTGTTTGTAGAAAATTAGGATATGATACTGGAGGAGGATACACTTCAGTACATGTGTATGGTTATCTCATTTCAGAATTACATCGAAGAAAATTAAAAGGAGACAATGCCTGTTGCATTGTTGATGATGAATTTAGTTTTTATGATTTAAAGAATAAAGAAATAGATGATAAATTTTCTGATAGGAGAACAGTTGACGAAGATAATCAGATTATAACTTTAGAGAATGTTACTTTTGAAGTTGCTAAAGGTGATGCTCAAATTTATTTCAATAATTAAGGAGAATATTTTCCTAAGTCTGGATTAAACCTTCTAGTAAATATTGCTTGATTATTCTCAAAGTTAACACCCACTTTTTCTAAATCTCCTATAATATAGCCAAAATCTTTTCTTCGACTTAATGAAGGGTTATTATCTTCCATAGTTCTCAACTGATAGGCTAAAGAAACATTTAATATTTGACATGCATCACTAGGTAATCGTAAACGTTCTAGTTTTTGTATATCAATTATGCTAGATGTCATATTTTTACAAATTAATAAAAAAGTTAAGCAGGTGTTTGAGCAGTATAATCCATTTTAGGTTCATCTGACCCAAGTTGATATGTTCTTTTTGTTTCTCTTTTTCTATATACAGACAAATTTTTATTAAAATCAATTCCAACTTTATCAAATTTTTCAGAGGGATCACTAGTTTTTAATCTACTTAAAGAGGGATTAGTTCCTTCCATTCTTTCGAGACAATGGGCAAAATCATAATGATTTAATTGACAAACACTTATAGGCACCACATTAATTTCACCAGTAAATAAATCTGTTAACATTTTTTTTTCTTCAGCCATTTTAATATACTATAATTTTTACCATTTATAAAGTTTTTGTCTAATTGTTACTTTAAAGTAGTATTAAGCATAAGATTTATATATAATTTAACATATCAGGCTATAAAATGGCAAAAGAATTACAACAAACAATATTATTATCCACAGATTGGGATAAATCACTTTCTCCAGAAAACATGCAAGAAGCACTTTTTAGAAGACTGAATTTAAATCCTAATGAAGTATGGGCAGAATCAGCAAGGTATATAATAGAATTAGATTATTTTGATAGGGAAGCTTATCTTGCTGTAATGGTAGATGCTGCTCAAGGAATTACAAGATTAAACAATCCAAATAGAAACTTAGAAAAATTAAGAGGATTAACAAACCAAATGGTGCACGATGCAGGTGCTGATATTCCGTTATATAAAGGATTACATAAAAATGATCCTTTTAACTTTTTGCGAGGATTAAAGCAGCAATCAATTTCTGGTAATGGATTAGAAGGTATAACTGTAAAAATTGCTGTTAACACAACTGGAAACAAAGCGATGGTTTTAGGTTCTAAAGCTTACACACCTGAAATTGTTGATTATGTATTTGGAGCAGAGTTTGTAGAAAATAATGATGGAATAATTTGTGGTTATAAAAATGCAATAGGTGCTCAAGATAAAGCAAGTATTCTTCATTCTCTTAGTAAAGGTGCTATTGATAATCCAGATTTAAGTGTTAATGATACTGTTCCAGAAGAAGAAAGAGTAATACCATTCTTCAATATAATTCATATGGGAGATAGTGGTGCTTTCGGCACAGATCATGCTGCGTGGGCAGCATTAGAACATTATGCTGTTAATTCTCATAGTGATAGATTGCCGGGAAGAATCGCTCTATACGATCCAGACGATGAAGAATCTAAAGCCAAAGCTAGAAAATATTACGAAGAAGGAAGAGTACAATATTTTACACCAGCAGACTTTTCAAGAGATTCGAAAACAAGTGATCTTATTAACGAGATGATTTATGAAATGGCAATACATGCTAAAAGAAGAAACGAATATAGATTTGAATAATAAAGTTTTATTGGACGCCTTTGTCCCAATGACCTTTAGTAAACTTTTTTTTATCAATTTTAACTTTTTTATTATCTAGAATATCTCGATAAATCTCTACCATTTTAGAAACATTATTGTCTAAATCTAAAAAGACACTATTTTTAAGTTCAGTAATTCTTTCAAATAAACCTAACTCTTTAGAATTTAATATTTGATAATAATCGTGTTCTTTACGTACAGGAAAAGTATAACCTTTCTCATCTTTTAACTTATCGGGAAGATCAACATATTTAGTATTCATTAACACTAATTTTCCGTGTGCTAAAATAGCAAATTGTTTACTTTTAAATTGTCTCAATTCTTCTTTATTAAGTTCAGGAGAGATTATAGGGATTCCTTTAAAATATTGTAAATCCAGATCGTTAAAACAATTAGCAGAGTAATCTAGATATATATTTAAGGATTCATTTTTCAATAATTGATAAACTCCTAAATCTCCAATAAGAACATCTTTAACATTATGTTTTTTAATTAATTCAATAGCTTTTTCAACATCTTTGTCATTAAGAATCCTTGGAATATAAGCACCATATTCTGATGAAAAATCTTTTGCAAAAATGTCATAAAAGACTTTGTCAGCACCATGATTTAAAGATTCTTGAGCATCCTTAACAGTATAAACTTTAACTAACAATTCTTTTTGTTTTAATTTTTTTACTTTAATCTCTGGTAAGATAATCTCTTTAACAGTCCTTTCATTAATTTTAATGGATTTATTTTTTTTATAATCAATGTTAATTGGTTTTTTAATAGAAGAAGTTTTGTAAATTTTTGTACCTTCTTTAGCATAAACATAAATCTTAATTCGCTCTCCCTTTTTAGCTTCTTCGATATTTTGATTATCTTTTTCCATCTGTTTAAGAACTGCACCATCGACTTTATCTTTAAACCAAATACCTAATCCGTCACCTATAGCAAGATCTTCTTTCAATTTAATATAATTATCTTTTTCAATAATTCCTAAAAATAATCCTCTCCCCATAGATTTATCTGAAGAAATTAAATTTTTACATTCATTAAAATATCCTTTAGTAAATTCCCTGTTAAAGGCAAGTTCCATTTCTTTAAACAAAGCTAAAGGTACAGTAAAATTGTTTGCATAATAAGAATCAATCACTTTTCTGTAAAGTTTGGTTGCCGCTGCAACATATTTTGCACTTCTTAACCTTCCTTCAACTTTTAACGAAGAAACACCCATTTTGATCAGTTGCGGAACATTTTGTATAAGGCAAAGATCTTTCATACTTAACAAATATTCTTGATTATATTTCTTCCTGCAAGGTTGAGCACACAACCCTCTGTTACCAGACCTTCCACCTAAAATGCTAGAGAATAAACATTTTCCTGAGTAAGAAAAACATAATGCACCCTGTACAAAAATTTCTGTAGGTAAGTTAGTTTTTTTAATAAAGTTAGAGACTTCTTCTTGAGAAAATTCTCTTGGTAAAACCACTTTATCTGCCTGTTTGATAAGTTGAGCATGATAACTGTTAGTGATAGCAGCCTGGGTAGAAATGTGTACTTCTAAATTAGGAAAATTTTTCTTGATAATCGGTAAAAAAGAGATTTCTTGAATAATTACTGCATCAAAATTATTTAAATATAATTCTTTAACAGTATTAAAAAAATCTTTAATTTCATCGTTTTTTATCAAAGTGTTCATAGTAATGTAAACTTTAACACCATTTTGATGACAATAATTTATCGTTTCTTTAAGATTCTTTAAAGTAAAGTTAGTAGCTCTTCTTCTAGCATTAAATTTGTCTATACCTAAATAAACTGCATCAGCACCGTTCTCTACTGCTGCTTTTAACGTTTCTTCGTTCCCTGCTGGTAAAAGTAGTTCTATTTTCTGCATATAAGGTAGAAATTAAGAATAATTAAAAAACTATTGTTTTTATTTAACCAAATATCTTTTTAAACAAACCTGGTTTATTCTTTTTAACAAGTTGATTATATAATTGTTTATCATTTTTACTCATGAACCTAATTCCTTCAATATACTTTAAATCAATACCTTCTTTTAGATCAATAGGAATACCTACATTACATGTAATTTCATTTATATGATCATCAATGTCAGATATATTTAATGACTCTAATTCTTTGTTAAAATAAACTATTACTCCCCTTAAATTTTTGATATAATCAAAATGTTCTTCAACTTTAGATAAGAAATGATCTCCAAATTTAACATCTTGATGCATGAAATTCATTGCTAATTCTGCAAGATTAAAATCTCGTGCATTTTTTTTATTTTCGAGAATACAACTAGAAAAATTATCCAAAAAAAAACAAGAATTATGATCATGACCATATTCCTGAGAATGAAAATCATCTGGATCTTTAGGAAATTCAACACCATAAAGTCGATTAGAATAATCATAAACTGCTTGCTGTATCGCCTTTTCTATTCCTAATTTAGAAATATCATTAAGATAATTATCTCGACTAATCTTTTTTTCAGTTTCTTGATCAAGTTCACAAGTGTCCTGAATGATTCTTTGTGTTGCCAAATGTATTTTTTTCCTTGCCAGCTGCAAATTTTCTGAAGTTACTCCAGGAATATCAGAAGGAACTTGAGAACCTATTTCTCCCCACGCTTCATCATAAAATATCCCTGGAAACTTTCCAGGAACTAATTCAATCACAACATCAGCATCTTCTTCAAATTTGCCAGGAACAATCCGTTTGCCAGTTAAAAAATTTCTTAATGCATCTTGAGTAATCAACTTACCTGTCAAGGCTAAATAAGTAATAGCTTCTGCTGAAGTTCCAACTGCAGCTACAAAATTTTCAGGAACATCATTTACTAATAACTGATTAATTTGCTTAGTATACATGTTATGTCTCAGAGAAGGAGAATTTTATAAATATTTCATTCAAAAAATCACTTTTAACATAACATAACATTTATATAATCAATTATACTTTTAAATGGTATGGTGATGGATCTATCAATATTTGTGATAAGAATTGCAGCAATTTTATTTCTAGTTATTGGATTAGCAGGATTAATTAATAAAAATTATTATCAAAAAATGGTGCGAGACGCATTTAAGAATAAAGGAACAACTTTAGTTTTAGGATTAGTGATCTTAATTGTAAGTTTCATAATTGTATCATACCACAATGTTTGGAACAGTAACTGGACAGTTTTAGTTACACTTATTGGATGGTTAGGTATGATTAAAGGAATCACAATACTATTATTTCCAACATATATTGAAAAATTTTCCATGAAAATATTTAAAGGTAAACTGGTTAAAATTATACCTTACACAACCATAATAATAGGATTAATATTTGGTTATTTAGGCTATTTTTAAGAATTATTATTTTTTTGCAAAAATACCTTTCTTTCTCACTTTATAATATATTACAGTTCCAATCATTGCAACAATAAAGATAATAATTGCTAACCATCTAGAAATATCATCTTCCGTTACAAACTTATAAATTATAAATATTAAAAGTAATGTGAGAATTATTATCCGTTGTGGTGTCCAATGTTTTTTTTGCATATTTAAAGTAGTGAATAAAGTTTAAATATTTAAAGGTATTTGTTAAACCTAAAATTAAAAAAAAGGTGATAAAAAAATGGGATTAATACAATTAATAAATGGTGGAAAGAAACAATTTACTATTGTAGATGTTGCTTCAGACGAAATTGCAATGTTTGCTCTAGCGATTTTAATAGCTAAATATTGGACTGCTGTAACGTCTTTAGCTTGGTATTGGTATGTAATAATATTTGCAGTGTTTATTATCAAACCAGTAATGGCAATGTTAAAAAAATAATTTATATTATTTTATTTACTTTTTTATACCAATTATTCTTTAACTTCAACCTTGCCATAATATTTAAAAGGTATTTCGGGTCTATAAAAATGCTGCCAATCTTTTGAATTTTCCCAGTTTCCACCCCATTTCCATCCAGCTTCTTTGAATATCTTTACTACATGTGAACCTGGAAAAAGCGTCCCCCTTAAACTGGGATCATATGATCTATTATCAGAACTTCCATTCACCCAGGGATTTATTAATGGATTAATATCAATAGCAGCTCCAAAAGCATGATCTGTTATTTCATCACTACCCGCCACAAAACGCCAATCAAATCCTCCCGAATTATTATATCTTACTGATGAATTCCAATTGTAAAGGTTAAGAGGAATAATGCTTGTAATCGGAAAATTAGTTTCTTTAAGAATTCTTTTGAAAACGTTTTTTGTTGAATCAACTAATTCTTTATGAACAATGATTTGACCAGTATAAATTTGATCATTAAAACTCCTATATCCCACTTCAACTAATGATAAACTATCAATAATTTCTTGTGGCACGTTTTTATTTTTTAGAGATTCTAAATTTTCATCTTCAGTAAGTAAAGGAATTGAGGAAACGGGATGTTCATAAAATCTTGGATCATTCAAGATTTCCTCAAATGAACAATCATGCCACAAAGTTTTAACTGTATCTCTAACTGTTTGCATCCCGTGAAGATCTGATTTCCCAGTATTCTCACGTAATATCTTTTCAAGTTCTCTTAATTTAGATGTTGTGTCTCTCACAAGTAATAAAAACAGCCCATACAATATAAACTTATAGTTATTTTTATGAATTATAGTATAAATCTTGCAAAGTAAAATAGCCTACAAAACGGTAATTCAGAATTCGTTAAATATAATTCATCTTCTATTACGACGTTTATGCCTAGTACCCTGCTTAGATTTTCTAGAAAATGATCTTCTTTGTTTAGGAGGAGGTTTTGCAGCTGCACCTACTGCGTTTTTAGCACTTTCTGAATGGAATGTATGATCCATAACTTCTATTTTTTGTTTAATCAATCTTTCAATATCTCTAAGAAAATTTCTTTCTTCTGCTGCGCAAAATGAAAAGGATGTTCCATCAGCTCCAGCTCTCGCTGTTCTTCCGATTCTATGAACATAACTTTCAGGTTCATTAGGAAGTTCAAAATTTATAACATGTGAAATATTGTCAATATCTATTCCCCTAGCAGCAATATCAGTTGCTACGAGTACCTTAATTTTACCTGTTTTGAAATCTTTAATCGCTTTAGTTCTTGCATTTTGTGATTTATTTCCATGAATTGCATCAGCAGAGATGTTATTTTTACTAAGGAATAATGCAACTTTATTTGCCCTATGTTTTGTTCGAGTGAAAACTAAAACACTTGTAAGATGTTCATGTTTTAGAAGTTTTAATAATAATTTTTCTTTAGAACCTTGGTCAACAAAAAATAGATGTTGTTTTATACGTTCAACAGTAGTTGCCTGAGGTGTAACTTCAACATGAACCGGATTTTTAAGTAGACTTTTTGCAAGTGTATTAATCTGTGGAGACATTGTTGCTGAGAAAAACAATGATTGTCTTTTATGAGGCAATTTTGCAATAACTTTTTTAATATCATGAATAAACCCCATATCTAGCATCCGGTCTGCCTCATCTAATACAAAAAATTCTATATTTTTTAGAGTAAGTTTTCTTTGATTCATCAAATCTAATAATCTACCAGGTGTTGCAACCAAGATATCTACTCCTTTAGATAAAGCTTGAACTTGTCTTCCTTGTTTTACTCCACCAAAAATTACAGTATGTTTAAATTTAAGAAATTCTCCATATGTAGAAAAACTTTCTCCAATCTGTGCAGCAAGTTCCCTTGTAGGAGTAAGTACCAAAGTCTTAATTTCCCTAGGATATTTTTCAGTCATCCTTTGCAGTATAGGTAGTACAAATGCTGCAGTTTTACCGGTACCAGTTTGTGCAATACCTATCAAATCCTTACCTTGTAATAAGCTAGGGATTGATTTTGATTGTATGGGTGTTGGTATTTTATAACCTTGTTTATTTAATGCTTTTTCAAGTGGCGGTATTAGCTTCAGTTCTTTGAATGTTTTTGCCATTAATAGCTTAAAATAGGGTTTTAGTTATAAAGGTACGGTTGACAATCAAGATTATCTTCAATTAGGTTGCTGTTAAATGAGGGTAAAAACCGTCATAATTATATATCAGAAAATAATTGATTAATTAATGAATATTATTAAAGAATTAGAGAATTATCAAGTTGCATTGTTAACAAAAGAATTAGCAAAAGAAAATATCTCAGAAATATTTAAACTAGTTAATCAAATACCTTTAGTTGATTATACAAATGAACAAATATTAGCTGGAAAAAAAGATGATCAGATTTTTTATGGAAAATGGAAACATAGTTTAATTATGTTTGATAAATTAAAACCGATTGGTGTAATATTAAGTTTTGAAAGAAAAAGTGAAAAAACCGAACTATATCCTGAAAATTCAATATATATTAGTGAATTTGCAATCTCATCTGATTATCAACGTCAAGGATTGGGAAGAAAGTTATTTGAAACTTTTCTAGATTATAGTAGCAAAATTGGTTTTAAATATTTAAAAGATAAATTATCTTTTAGTCTTCAAACTAATTCTGAAGATTTTAATAAACATGTAATAGATTTATACAAATCATTTGGGTTTAAAGAGAGAGCGACTAAACAATATGATAATAGATTAGATTTCATTCTAGGTTTTTATCCTGAATAATATTGTAACATCAGGCTTAAGGGAAGTTTTCAAAGTCGTCGCGTCTATAGTTTTTCCTAGGATTGCAACCGCCTTTTAATAGATCTACACAAAGATTTAGAACATATCCTTATATATCACCTAGTATTTTTAAATAATATAAAAATGATATTTAACGAATTAACAAAGATAATACAATTGGCATTAACTAAAAAAGGATTTAGTGTTCCAACAGCTATTCAAAAAAAGGCTATCCCTATTATTTTACAAAGAAAAGATTTGATAGGTATTGCACAAACAGGTACTGGGAAAACAGCATCTTTTGTATTGCCTATTCTTCACTTATTATCAACTGATGCTAAAGTAATTGAGCCAAATTCACCTTTAGTTTTAGTTTTATCTCCAACAAGAGAACTTGCTATGCAAATCGACGACACATTTGAGAGTTTTGGTAAACTTCTAAAAATAAAACATAAAGCAATATATGGGGGAGTTAGTCAAGAACCTCAACTTAAAGCATTATCTGAGGGGATTCATATAATAACTGCAACTCCCGGAAGACTTCTTGACCTTATTTCACAAGATAAAGTTAATTTATCTAATGTTGAGTACCTTGTAATTGATGAAGCACATATGATGCTAGATTTGGGATTTTTACCTTCAGTTGAAGAGATATATCAGAAATTACCTATAAAAAAACAATCACTCTTTTTTTCAGCAACGATGAATCCTGAAATTCTTAATTTTGCAAACGGATTACTAGATAATCCATGCACTATTGAAGTGAAAGTTAAAAATGAATCTAATATGATTTATCAAAAAGTATGCTTTTTATATGTGAATAATAAAAACGCATTATTACTAGAATTAATTAAGAACGCAACTAAAACAATAGTCTTTTTACGTACTAAATATAAAACAGATGTTATTGAAAAATTATTAATCAAAAACAAAATTTCTGCTAGATCTATTCATAGTGATAAAACTCAAATTGAAAGAATTAAAGCTATTGAAGATTTTAAATCTGGTAAAGTTAAAGTATTAGTTGCAACAGACATCGTCGCACGTGGAATTCACATAGATAATGTCTTTCAAGTAATTAATTATGATATACCAAATTCTCCTGATGTATATGTTCACAGAATTGGACGAACAGCAAGAGCTGGGAAATCCGGTGAAGTATATTCATTTTGTTCTTTAGAAGAAAGAGAATTTCTTAGAAAGATTGAAGAGTATACTGGTCAAAAGATGGAAGTTATTAAACACACATATTATGCCAAAAAGGTTGAAGATGCAACTCTTGAAAATATGGTTGCTTTACCAAAAAAGAAAAAAAGTTGTCACAAGGCTGTTCCTAAAAAATCTCGTAAAAATAGTGATGTTTATGTCCCTCCAATCAATAAAAAGAAAGGGAAAAAAGCACGTGGACTTAATTTTAGTAAAGGTAAAAGGAGATCTAAGAAACATTAAAAAACGTCAGAAGTTCTCGTTATATTCATCTGACCTAAAATTTAATGGAACGTTCCAAAGGAAATTTTTAGAGTTTTTGAGTCGACCATTTTTTTATCCGTAAAAATTGATTACTTTTCTAAAATCTTTTTCATATTTTCTCCCTCTTCTTTTACATGTTTTTTGCCAGCCGCAATTATAGTATCCAAATTTTTCTTATCCTGGCGATGGAAAGCAGATGCTAATTTACGCATAAATTTTTCAGCTCTTATATAACTTACCGCAGTAAAAACAGACTTTGAACCTTTGGGCTCAATTAGCCATTCAAATCTAGGGAAAACTATCGACATAGGGAAAGCATTTTTGAATACAATCTTTCTGTTTGGAATAACCTCTCCGATTATTCCTCCACCTTTTTTCAACTCACCAGACATATATTCTCCAGCATACCAATGAGAACCAGTTTCCATTGGTTTTCCTTTGGTCCACTTAAACGAAACATGGTCTTTTGGATGCCATGCTTTGTAATTTTTCTCAAGATTGTAGAAAAAACCCCATATTTTTTCAGGCGTTGTGTTTATTTCTATTGTGTCTTTTAAGACTAATGTTTTGAATAAACCCATATCATTCTTTTTAATTTTTAGAATATATAAATTTTTTCATAGTTTACTAATCTTTAAGTGGACTATCAAATTGTAACTAACATTGGGATTAGATGAGGTTTTGTGATTTATCAAAAAATTTAGGAGAACGAGTGCAACGTAGTCGAACCGAAGGCGAAGAAGTTGAAAAAGTGCGCTGTCATTAATCTATTACTGTATCATCCCATATTTTTTATTCTTTGCAGTCATCTTAAGAAAATATTTTAGCCTTTTATTGAAATCTTCAGGACGAGTTCTGGCTCCTTCTATCCATCCAATACGAATACGTTTATATGATTCAGAAAATTTCTGAAAGTTTTCCCAAGTTTTTTTGTCTTCCTTTAATAATTTAAGAATATCTGCTTTAATTATACATTTTGGATTTTTTAATGAATCATCAAACACATGTTTAACAGCAGTAAGACCTTTAGGAGTCATCTTCTTTTGTTCAATAAGTCTATAAATACGCTCTTTGTTCATTTGTGAAAGTGTGCTATCTGATCTTCTCGGAGTAAACCTCTGAGCAAACGTTTCTTCATCTATCCCCTTCACAATACCATCTATCCAACCGTAACAAAGTGCCTCTTCCACTGCATCATTGTATGGAATTCTTTTTTCCCCAGATGATTTTCTATAATAAATAAGCCAAATTTCTTTTTCTTTATTGTGGTTTTTGGCGAGCCATGAACGCCATTGTTTTCTATTAGCCACATAAAGTGTTTTTCCTAACTCCATATTTTATTAAGATCTTACTAGATATATAAAATATTCTATAGGCACACTTTTTCAATTGGATTTAATATCAGGATTTAACGAAGTCGCTGAAGGCGATTTGGGTGAGTAACGTAGGGGCTTTGATGTCCGACGGAGTTTTTCTTTCACCAAAAGGAAGCGACCATCCGTTAGGATTGTGCTGACTGCATTTTTGTTCTCGGTGTAATTTTGGATTTAATACTTATTATATACGAAGCTTTGCTGAAACTAATTTTCGTCAGACTCGGGGGCTAAGTTAGCTTTCTTGAAAGTTTTTTCTTTTATCATTTGTATACTTCTTGTTTATTGCACTTTTCATTTTATTACTTTGGATTAATTTTTTAATTTACTAAATTCTATTTTCTTCTGAACACAGTATCTTATTAAGTTTAATAAAAGCTGTTTTATTATTATCCCATTTAAGAAGTTCTATGGCTTTATCAAATATTACCCACGTAATTTCTTCATGCTCTGGATAGATATTATTTTCTATTGAAACTTCAATTTCTGGAGAAATTTCAAATCCGTACACATATTCAGTAATCTTTGGAATTGGTTCACCAGTAAGATAATGTTTATCCATAACAAAAGTATCAACATCTTCAATTACCCTGATAACTTGTTCTTTAGTAATACTTGCTTCTTCTAACAGTTCTCTATAAGCTCCTTCAATTCTTGAACAGTCTTCTTCATCTAAACCACCACATGGAGGTTGCCAAAATCCTCCTTTTGTTGGAATCCTTTTCATTAATAAAAATTCATATACTTCATTTCTTTTTCTAAAAACAATGCAACCTAATTGTGTATCTCTCATTTTTAATCACCTCTTGATTTAATGCAATAAGGATTATTTCCATGAATTTTATCGTACAATTCCATCTCTAATGTAAATCCATGACATTTTTTTTCATAATCCATACAGATATTACATTTTTGTTTATGTTTTAAACTTTTTTGTCTAATTTGATATAATCTTTCACTATTTCTCCATACATTAAGTAATGAATAATTTTCATCAACAATGTTACCAAGAACTAACTGCTGTTTCATATTTGGATCAACATAAAGTACACAACCTCCAGCGTACAAATCTCCATTAGACATAATGTTAAAACGTGTAAAACCGTCTG
>Ga0233431_1000914_pt1 | contig 57169 bp, 47 predicted proteins | sample SI_118_April2016_FD_179867 | JGI IMG/M metagenome (GOLD analysis project Ga0233431, IMG submission 179867) | Seawater microbial communities from Saanich Inlet, British Columbia, Canada - SI_118_April2016_200_MG | ecosystem: Environmental > Aquatic > Marine > Inlet | place: Canada: British...
GTTGGTTTTGTTGGGCGATCTTTTGTTTTGCCAGCCTGCACTACATTACTGTCCTGTGTTCTGTTTTTTGCTTTTTTAAATTTTTGATCCATTTTGTAAATCCTCCTTCATTTAAACGTGTGAGACAACAATGTTGTCCAGGTAAAGTTTTAAAGTTTTCTTTGAAAAAAGAAAGGTATGCCATTCTCCAAATATTTTAATCACAACTAAAAGTACAAGTATCATGGGATATTTAAAAAATCTGTCCGGTACTAATGATTCATCTTTAATTGTTTCCTGCATTGTAGATCGTTTTAGGCAAGTATCTTTGTCATTATGACAGGTAGACTGGAAATGTCCGCAAGATGGGCACACCGCTATCCTCTTTTGACCTTTAATCAAAAGTGTCTCCACTTGTTCCCATTTCTCTCCAATTTCAATATTGAATATAAGTTTTAACAACCTATTTCTTGGGATATTCTTTGCAACGGCTAACTCTGATAGTGGTATGTTTTTTCTTTTTTCAGGAGAAACAGAAAGTAAGCAATTTGTTTCACCTATTATTTTTGAGAAGTAAGGACATATATTAAAGTCACATACTTTGATTGATTCTCGGAAAAAAGGACAAGAAAAAGATTTTTCTCCACTCAATAGGGAAGATTCTTTTTCGGCAGTATCATTTAAACATTTGCGAGTATTATCAAGTAAGGTAATAATTTTGGTATTTTTAAGTTTCTTTAGAAAAAGTTTGGAACACTTATTCTCTTTAATTAAAACTTCTAATTTACACCAAGGTGCTCTATGACCTTCACATTCAATGGATTGCTTATTGCAAAAATTTACAAGGAAACAATTAGGTTGTTTTCCTATGCCAAGTATTTCTTTTAAAGCGAATTCCTCGACCGTCGTGCTTGTCATTTTCTCTCCTTTTTTCGCCTCTTTTTTTGTTTTTCTTTAAATATGTTATATGCTTCAAGTCCATTTTTAAAAATTTTTGGATACCGCTGTTTGGTAACAATGGAATACATTAACATTGTATCCATAAAATGCTGATCACCTTTCAGGTAACCTATGCGTCTACCAAAATTTATACATACGTCATAATCAACTTTGCTTTTCCAAGAACTGGCTGTAAGTGGAAAAATTATTTTATTTTTCTCAAGGGCAAGAGTAATTACGTTTGCTATCATTGTATTAAGACCTTCTTGTGATAAACCTCTAATAGGCCTACGTTGGACATAGCGTTCTATAATTAAACAATCTGCCTTCTTATACATTATTTTAGTGGCTTTTAGAAAAGCGTTATAGATTTCCATGTCACTTATTTTAAAAAATTTTACTATTGGATGGTAGCCAAACCAAAGTGGTATGTCATTTTCCAATAAGGTACAGGCGAAGTTCTTACCACCTGGATCCATAACTAACCAACGCATAGGCACTCCTTGCCATCTTTAAGAGGTTTATGTATTTGACAGAAAAGATTCGTTTTGCTATAAAGTATAACAGATTCCATTACCGAAAAGGATAGGGTGACGCATGGCTGGTTTTGTTTTTATCACCTCCGAAGGCAAACATAGGGTACTTATGCCTAATGGTGATATTTATGTGGCTTATCGAAAAACTGGTGAGCCAAAAAAGGTTAAATACGTTTGGGATGGCGATGGTTGGTTAACACCTAAGCAAAAGAAGCCTGCCAAAATAGGGAAGAAAACGCAAACCAAACTTAAAAAGGAATTAAAAAAGTTACAGGCAGGCGAGAAGGTAAAGAAGCCACCTAAAACTCCTAAAGTAAAGAAAACTCCTAAAATAAAGAAAACACCAAAAGTAACGGAACCTCAAGAACCACCGATTGCTAAGGAGAAAGAGGTAACCAAACCAGTAAGTAAGCAAGGTAAGGTTAAGGGACTAACAAAACTGGAATTACCTAATGGGCAATTGCTTTGTACGTTTAAAGGTAAAACTTTTTTCATATCCAAATCAACTGTTAATCCAAAGTATTGGTTGCTTTCTGTAGAAACTAATGATGGAAAACGAAAAGGTATATCTGGTGATTTTACATCTATTGACCAGGCATGCCGTTATTTCGTGGAAATGGTTTCCAGGGAACTTGGTGAGAAAGATAGAGTAAATAATAGAAGAGGTGGTTCTGTTCAGTGGAAAAGGAAGTGGAAAGATAGAGATAGAATAGTATGTGATTTGGATGGGCGTTATTACATTGGTACAATTGTCAGTATTCACCTATTAGAACTTCGAGTAATTTTTGATTTTGATAGAGAGGTTTTGAAAGAATCTTATCCGCAGTATAGTCAGGAGGCTTTTCAATTTAAACCAGGTGATCCTAAAGTAATAGGATTAGGTATTGCTAAAGTAAGGGAACAGCCAATACCTTATAAAGAATTGGAAAACTGGGTAATTAAAGAAGAAGCAAAAGAAAAAGTATATTCTTATAAACTCAAAGAAGGTTTTAATTTAACCTTTCCTGTAGAAGAAGAATTTAATTCTTTTCTAAAAAAGATTCCAAAATTTATTAATGATAAATATATGCTTAAAATGGTTCAAGAGTATCTTCTTGACCATACTTTAATTATTGGTGATGACGACCAAATGGGTGACACTGGTGGTAAGTATTGGAGTACACTTAATGAAGTTACTTTACACTATAAATATATTGTTGATTCAAATAAATACAGTGCAATGGTATTACTTCATGAGGTATTACATTATAAAATGTTTCCAGTTAAGAAACAATTAAAAACTTGGTTAAAGAAAAATATTTTATCTTTCCTTGGTCTGGAAAAATTTAAAAATGATAATTCTGTAAAGGCGTGGTATAAAGCGTTCTTATCAGATTACTATAGACAGGATACGCATGAGGCAACAAAAAGGTTGAGAAAATATGCTTGTGTTGTTGGTGCGGATTTTGACCATATGTATGGTCTTGTTCAATTTTTTGAGGCTCCATCAGTTTTTCTTTCCTTGAAAGCAACAGGATTACTTTCCGAGGTAAGTTATTGGCAAGTAATCCATGACGAACTTTACAAAAAATTTAAAAAACAAATAATGAAGTAATGCCAGGAATTATTATGGATGAGATAACCAATGATGTTGTTGCAGCCGTAATGGGTATGTCTCCAACAAAGGAAATGTATTCCTTATTTCACAGTCGTACCATACTACATATTAAACGTACTATCCGAAATCTTGCAAGAATTGGTGAAGCATTTGGGGCATCTCCTAACGTTATTAAGGAGAGAGCAGAGAACCACGATAAAACCAAATACCAGTCTGCGGAAATGATACCGTACGTTTGGCTTACATGGTTTCACCAGCAAAATAAAGAGGGTAAAGATTTTAAGTATCCTGATGGAGTGGAAAAGCAAGTTGAAAAAGCAACACTTCACCATATAGAACATAATCGTCATCATCCAGAATTTCACAATCAGCCTTCTAACATGACACCACTTGACATTATGGAAATGGTTGCCGACTGGGCAGCCATGTCTCAAGAACTTGGTACATCTTTAAAAGGTTGGGTAGATGATGTTGCTATGGAAAAGTGGGAATTTTCAAAAAAACAACAAAAACTTATATATCAAATAGTGGGTTTATTTTGAAGAAATTACATGGAACACCTATAACATACATTAAAGGTCCCATTGGCGACAAAGGGTTATTCGCAAGATTTGATATTGATCCCGAAGGGTGTAACATTGGTTTGGCTTGGAAAACAAAGTCTACCATTGGTAAGCATACAAAAGATTATAGAAAAACCGACCTTTGTAAGGTAGTACGCCATTCAAAAAATCCAAATATTGAAGTGTCTTTTGGTAAGGAAGATGGTTGGTTTATAACAACAAAAGTTATTCGTAGGGATGAAGAACTTTTTGTAGACTATGGATCCTACCCTTGGTCGGGGAATACAGCAATGGTAAAAATTACTGCTAATGAAAAATTATCTATACTTCAAAGAAGGGCAAGTATTCTTGCTGGTAAAATTTCAAAGATAACTGCTTTAAGAGAAGATGCAGAACGACTTTCCCAAATGACTTCAAAAGAAATTACAAAACAATATGGTAGGATTTTGGGAAGAGGCTCCTCGAGAACCACCTGGCCTTATAATGATAAGGCTGTTATAAAGAAAGCACGGAATGACAATGGTATCCATCAGAATAATACGCAATTTGTAGTATGGTCAAAAGCAGACAAGAATAGTCGTAGACTCCTTACTCCTATTTATTGTATGTCGAAGGATAAAAATATTATCATAGCAGGTTATGCAGAACCCCTAAAAAGGTGGACAAAGAGTTTAAAGGATGCTGTTGGCATAATAGACTATGGTGACGAGGACGCTGATGGTATTTGGGTTGACGATATGCTTTGCGGTGACAAATGGGATTTTTTGGAGTCAGGTGATTTTGCGGGGCAGATTTATACTGACGATTGTGGAACTGCGTTTATTGGCGATTTTGTTAAGCCAAGTTCCTGGGGTAAGATTGGTAAACGAATTGTACTTCTTGACTATGGGTGGTAAGGAGAACTTATGGCTTGGCCAGAAAAACTAAATAGTGAGCAACTATTAGAATGGTTGCATAATTTTACTCTTATTCGTGCAGAAGTAAGAAGGGAAACCACCAATAAAAACCAACTTTGGTTAATGGAAAAGCTACCGTTAAGAAAAATTGATTTACCTACCTTTAGTTCAGATAAAAGTAAAGTTACAGAATTTTCAAAATTATCCTTTTTATCCTGCCCACCTATAATTTGTAAAGTTAAATCCGATGGTAACTATACTGTTCTTGATGGAGTTTATCGCTTTCTTGCCGCTAAAACCATTAAGGAAGAAAGTATTCCGGCATATATAAAATACGATAATTTGTATAAGACAGGAAATGTTTTGAAAACAGCAAGGGATAAAATAATTAAATAGGTATGGATGGAGATAATCCATATACTGATTGGTGAGTTTAGGTTACTCTATGTATTAAGTATAGGACAAACAATAAAGGTAAAAAATATGCGAGTAGGTGCGAGTTGGTTAAGTGAAAATTTTGCGAAGAATACTGGGTTAGCCAAGACGTCCTCTATTATAGCCAAAAAGGAAATTAAGAAGGCACGTCAAGTTGCCGACTTGGCTCATTATGTGGATTCTGTGGATTCTAAACTTTTTAAATTCGCAACAACTTCGAGGAAGTGTTCTTGTATGGAATATGCTTCCACAGATGGTTCTGTATTTGCCCAAGATGATGACCTTGACGCACCAGTATTATTACTGCAAGCATCTAATATAGAACAACCAGAAGAACTTTTAAATGAGGCATTGGAAATCCTGCACACTCCCAAGGACATTTGTCCTGTATGTTACGGGACTGGTTATGTTGGGAATTATAGACTTCTCAACTCTTATGAGTTATTTTTTGAAACCAAGTATAAAGCAAAGAAAAAGAAGAATGTTGGTATACAACCAGGCAGGCCCTATTATTTTCAACCAACAAGTAAAAATTCATCAATAATTTTTACTGCAAATCTTCCTCTTTACTTTTTAGGAATTGATCGGATAACGTATATACCTATATCTTCCAGAGTGCATAAAGATTTAGATAGGTCGTTAATCCGAATTGCACCTGCAGGTGAAGCGTTAGTGGATTTTAATTCCATTGACCTTAATGAACTTGTTTTGGAATCAACAAAGGTTGATATAGAATTCCAGATTAAAGAACCTGTACACGGTTTTTTCTTTCGTATTAAAAATGGTGCTACAACTATTAAGATAAACTTCCCTAAACTATCTGATGGGTGGGAATCTGGGGAATATGACTACTGGGATTCTATGAGTGTATCGGTAGATTCCACAGAACCAATATCGACAAGTGATATTGTATATGATAGTAAATTTAAAACTTGTTGGAAGATAACTGGGTTAGAACATAACGAACCACTTAATCAGGATGTTGGAAAAGAAGTTGAAATGAGAAGGGCAAAAGAATTTGAAGTATTTTCACTTCTTCCATAAATAGGGGGTAAAATGAGCGATAAGGATTTAGAAAAGGCTTTAACTCAAATAGAGGATGCTCTTCCAAAAATTATGGAACGAGTACAAAAATTTGTTGATATGGCTGAAGATATGGATAATGCGTTTTCAGTTTCCGCTTCTTATAAAAAAGTTAGTGAACAAGAACTAAAAGGATTTTTTCTTGACTTGCAGGAACAAGAAAAATTGCTGGCGGATATTTCCAATTTTATGCTACAAATGGATAAGTTTTATATGAAAGCAAAATTGTCCAAACGGGCCCAGTCTGTAAGAAAGGATTATCAAGCCCAGCAGACGGATCTTATGAATAGTGTTGCAAAGATAAGGACTGTTATTTCTAAACTTGCTACGGATAAATCTCCACCACAATTAAAAGAGTCGGCAAAAGAACTTTTTGGCTGTGTGAGACCTTGTCTTGCTTCCAAAAAAGTTTCTCAAGAGCAAGGGACTGGTATATCTTACTCCCAAGGGAAAATTGTTTTTGCTGTTTGGTTTAAAATTGAGGGTGCAATTAAATCGGGTAAGAAAGACACCGCCGCAAAAACTACTGGATATATTGTGCTTACTCAAAAGTATAATAAGGGGTCGGATGTATTGGATCCTGTTCTTGTGAACGTATACAGAGATACTATGCCAGACTTGCCAAAGGAAGCAAAAAGTTGGACATATAGCGATCCACTTGTTTCCCAGCGCAGGATAATAAACTTATTTGCCGCCCATAATATGGGAAGGTTTATTGTATTAACCCCGGAAACTAAAAATAAGAGTGCTTTTAAAATAACAAAGCAAGGCGCTGCCAAAATGCAACGTCTTATGCAAAATAAAAGATACAAAGGCATTCTAAAATATGTACAAAAAGGTCCTGTTCTTACAGCCCTTATTCACGAAGAGGGTATGGAAGGTTACTCTGGAGATAAGCTATCCGGTAAAATTATGGTAAAGAAGTTAGAGGATAGGCTTGTTGATCTTGAAAAATTATTTCCATCAAAACGTAATTTGCAGTATCAATACGATACTCCTCAAAAATCAAAAGTTGCAGGTCCGGACGGTGACGACATTGGTGTTTACCGATTGGAAGTTACTTTTTACGAGCCAGGTGTGTTAAAGTTTAAATAACGTATACGTTCTGTGTTTAAAGGCCTTATTTTTAATCTAAACATTTTAAGGAGGATATAGATCATGGCAAAAATAGTAGATCCTGATATGCTGAATCAGAACACAGAGGTAACTATTACGCCGTCCACGAAGAAAATCCGACTTAATAAGACGGGAAATTTATCCGACGACGGCGTAACCCTTCAATGTATTTATTCTTTTCTTAAGGAAGAGTGGAAGGATGACGTTAATCTTATTAAGTACCCGTTCCCATTGATTGCAATTACGGAAGAACAATTTGAGTGTGTTGGTGGTTGGGATTGGGAAGACGATATATCTAAACAATTGATTCGTGACGGTGGTTGGGCGCTGAAAGATTCCGGTGGTGCGTCAATGGAAGAGTATATGAATGTTACAACTCTTGGTCCATTTGACAACCCAAATCAAGACAAAGCTTACTACTTACAGGATGAAGGTGGTCAAACAACCCAGCAAGTTGTTTTGACAGGTTCTGTAAATCAGGCAGTTAAGATTTTTGGCGATGCAACTCACGGTGATGTAGACGTAAGAAGTTTCTTTCAGATATTCTTGCGGGAACAAGGTAAAATTTATGCAAGTTACGACTTGCCTGCTGAACAGGAATTGTCAGCAGTTACCTACAAAAAATACGCAATGCCTCTTGCAAATCGTATGGACCTTAAGGTTACCCATAACGATGCAGAAATTGAATCTGACGCTGATACTTATGGAGATATTGATGTTACTTATCTTCCTGGCAATGGTTTTGGCGCGTGGTCAAATGGTGTTGTATATGAAGCAAACGCAGTTGTAAAAGACAATGACAGATTTTACATTACTGCCGCTGGAGGAACGTCTGCGGGAACAGGGATTGGTGATGACACAGGTGTTACTGATTGGTCTGCTTACTCAGGAGAAAGACAAATTGGTGACAATTGGTTTCCTTTCGATATTATTATTGAGGGTGGTGATGAAACTGCCGAAGAAATTTACGAAAAAGTTGCTTATCTTTTACGTCGGGCAGAGGATATTGATGAAGGGGCAGGTAGTATTTGGGGAACAACTGCCGATGACCTTCTTGAATTTATTGGTGACACATTGCGTACAAAAACCGGTGTGTTCATTGATAATTATAATGCTTCTGATACCAACCGACTTGAGTTTGAGGATTCAACTAATGTAGTAAGAACATTTCCTTATGTTGCTTCTGGAAAACTTATATTTAACGATAACCTGCAGAATGACCCTACTGCCAAATACGTTATGTTTTTCAATGACATTTCCGGTCATGAGTATGGCTCTGATAATGCAATTATCGTCCAATCAAAGGATGGTAGCAATATATCTGGTGATGTTGGTGGACAAGGGGAAATTTCGTTTGATTTTGACTACGATGGTAATGTACAGGGTGGAAGAACTGCTGGTCAAGATGCTAAGGTAACTGTAGTAGCCCTCGGTTTAGGTACTGCCCAGTTTGTTAAAACAACAATTACGATTATCAAATCAACAGCCAACAATATATCACTCGTTGCGGCTCTTGAAAGAAATTACGATAATCCAGCTTAAATTTTAAGGCTAAAAATTTATGCAAAGTTATCGAGGGGCCAATAAGGCAAAAAATAAGGATTTAGAATCTTTTATTAAAGAAAGATTTATTAAATCCAGACTATGCTCAAGTATCAATAATATAAAGGCTTGGTATAGCAATGGTTCCCTGCACTATCTCAAGGAATTAATAAACAATTGGTCGTCGGGTATCTCAATACCCGACATAGACCATTTACCTATACACCAGATGGTATATAATTGTCTTAATAGTATTAAAAAGCACCCTAGGTGTCCGGTATGCAACAAAAAAGTGACTTTTTATTCTTTTACACAAGGTTATAATAATCATTGTAGTACCAAATGTGCCCAGAATAATAAGGTTACAAAGAAAAAGATTAAAGAAACTAACATAAAAAAATATGGTGTTGAATCTCTTTTATCAAATAATATTTGGAAAGAAAAAGTTATTTTTGATAAACATGGTGTATTAAATGGGAATCAAGTAAAAGGATCTGTAGATAAAGCAAGGAAGACAAGACTTAAAAAGTATGGAGATCCAACCTATAATAATGTAGACAAGGCAAGGAAGACAAGACTTAAAAAGTATGGAGATCCAACCTATAATAATGTAGATAAAGCCAAAGTTACTGTAAAAAGAACTACTGGTAAGGATATGTGTTTTAAGGCGAGAAAGTCCTTTAAGGAATACTATGACGTAGGCAATCCTTCTGAATTGAAATATGTTCAAAATAAAAAGAAGAAAAATTCTCTTAAAAAATATGGTGTACTTTTACAACAAAAACATTTATTACCTGAAAATATTAAACTGGCAAATAATAAAGAACATTTAATTTATTTACACCATAAACTAAAAATACCATTGTATAGCATAGCAGAAACTTTTGGTTACCATCAATCTCATATGAGTAAGATATTTAGTAGATTAAACATTAAGGTTAAATACTATAATTCTTCCTATAAGGAAAATCTACTTTATAAAGAAATAAGAAAAAGATATAAAGGTCCTATAGTTAGAAACGTAAGATTATTGGGTAACAAGGAAATTGATATTTATTTACCTAACCTAAAGATTGGCTTTGAATTTAATGGTTTATATTTTCATAGGAATAATGAAAAAAGTAGTATAAGTAAAACTAAAAAGGCATTTAAAAAGGGTATTACATTATACCATATAAATGAGCATTTATGGGACAATAAGAAAAATATTATTTTTAGAAAATTAGATTACATTTTTAAATTGGGAAAAGTTATTTATGCAAGAAAATGTATTATTAAAGAAATAAAAAGAAAAGAAAGAAAATTTTTTCTTGATACTTACCATTTAAAAGGGGATGGTTTTGGTTCTGTTTGTTATGGTTTATTTTTAGAAACTAAATTAGTTGGTGTTATTGTATTTAAAGTAAAGGCTGACAATGTATTGTATCTAAATAGATTTGCCTCCTTAAATGTAGTAGGTGGTTTTTCTAAATTACTTAAATTTGTGGAGAAAAAATATAAACCAAATAGTATAGAAACTTTTGTCGATATTTGTTGGAGTGGAATTAAACCTACCGTTTATGAACATAATGGTTTTAAAAAATTGTATTTAACAAAACCTAACTATATTTATTTTAAAGGTAAGACAATTTTATCAAGACATCAATGTATGAAGCATAAATTATCCGGTATATTGGATAAGTTTGATTCTAATTTAACAGAGGAAGATAACATGCTGGAAAATAATTTTTATAGGTTCTATGATGCTGGTAGCATTAAATTAATAAAGTAAAGGAGATAAAATGAATACGTGTCCAGTTATAGCGTGTCATGGTATATTTGGTTTTGGTCCCAAAGAGTTAGGTGAATTAAATTACTGGGGCTCTGGTATGAAAGTTAAGAGTCCTCAACCTAAATTTGAGGCTTCTGTTGGGCCTATATCAAGTGCCCATGATAGAGCATGTGAACTTGCGGCCCAAATAAAAGGTTCTTTAACAAACTACGGCAAGGAACATGCTACATTATATGGCCATAATGTTACTGGTGTAGACTTTACAGGTAAAGGTTTTCATCCAAGTTGGAGCGAAAATCAGCCTGTCCATCTTGTTGGCCACAGTTTAGGTGGACCTACAATAAGATGTTTGCAGTATCTTCTATCCATAGACTTTTTTGGGTGGGGCTCAAATGAAAAATGGGTTAAGTCTATGACTGGTATATCTCCAGTATTTAATGGATCAACATTAACCTACATGCTTGGTTGTAATGAGAATACTGGTTTAATACCAAAGGCAGGAACGGCTGCTAATGCCATTTTTAAATTTATTGAACTTTTTACTTCAATGACTGGTGCTCTTTTTGATTCAATTTATGATTTCGACCTGAATCACTGGGGATTTGAAAGAGGTGACGAGGAATCGCTTGGCGAGTATTTGGGAAGAATTAAAGACAGCCCAATCTTTACTGGTAAAGATAACGCTGCCTATACTTTAACACTTCAAGGTGCTTATGATGACAATGGTATTTGGCCAACATTTCCTGATACATACTATTTTAGTATTGTAACAGAACAAACTACAAAATGGTGGTGGTCTGAAACACAACGTCCTGATTGGAATATGAATCCAGTTATGATACCAACTGCCTTTTACATGGGGTCAAAGTATTTTTCAAGAGAACCTATCCCAGGCTATCGAGATAAAGATTGGTTTGAAAACGATGGCGCTGTTAATTCCTATTCACAAATGTATCCTCGTACAAATGGTAACCATCCCGTAGGAAAACAATTTAAAGATGGTGACACAAGTTTTTCAAAGGGTGTTTGGAACTGGCAGAAAAAATCTGGTTGGGACCATATGGATATTGTTATGCTTCCTCAGTGGAACCAACTTGGTAAGCAAAAGGATTTTTATGTCACACTTTTTAATCGTTTAGCCGCTTTATAGGACAACGTGTATGAAAGTTCAGTTTGTAGGGCAAGAAAAAGTAATACTTGTGAATCCTGGGGAAACTGAATTGGATGTCCGGAAAGATATTTACTCACCATGGAAGAAATGGCTTCAGGATTTTCATAATACGGGGTTTCTTCCCGCATTGCGTACAATAGGTGGAGAAGAGATAGGGACGGGTACGAACATCTCTCCTTATTTCTTTCTACTTAATGGTTGGAGAATAAGGCCGTTTGAAGGGGATCATCAACTTGTTATTCAAGGTAATCTGTTTGTCGATGGTGGGGGAAATCCTTTTCTCCCTACTATCGGATCTCATAATGTTTATATTACGTCCCAAACATCTGCAAATGCTGTTACCGTTGAGACTAATAAAGGTATGTTAACTGCCGAACAGCATAAAAGTTTAATGGAAACTATACCAGAAAAAATAGCCACATTAGATAGTATAGTTCAGGACGTTGTGGATAGAACGGATGAGGTAGCAATTGATGTAGAATTGATTGAGGGGAAGTTAGGGGAAGTTAAGAATCAAACTTTTGCTCTCCCAACTGATCCTGCTTCCCAAAATCAAATTGCAACCTCCTTAAGTGAAATGGAGAGACGATTACGAGGGATAGATCAGGATACTTTAAAAACGATAGCAGATAAAATTGAATCTCAATCAGCAGGTGGATTAACATCAGAGCAAAATGAAAAATTGATGGTTGATATACCTACGAGAATTGCCTCCGTAAAATCAGATACCGATGGTATAGTTTCCAGAGTTAGTGAAGTGAAGAATAATACCATTAACATAGAACATAAACTTGATACGCAGGCGAGTATAATTGGTACGGTAAAGGCAAGAACGGATAGATTGCCAACTGACCCTGCTTCTCAAGTTAAAACTGATACAGCAATAATTGATTCCGAGAATAGACTTAAAAATGAATTATCTGGTAAAGTGGAGGAGACTTTAGCCACAGTTAAATTTCTTGAATCTGTGGAGAGAGGTGCTTGGAAGATTGTTGCTAATCAAATGGTTTTTTATATGCCTGATAATACAACAGAAATCATGCGATTTAATTTGCTTGACGATAAAGGTAGACCTACAATGACCGAATACTTTGAGCGAGTAGCCTTATGAGTTTAATAACAAAAGGATTTGGTCATGGCTCAAGAGGTTTAACAAAAGGTTTGGGTAGAAGATTTAAAGGAATAGCAGATGCCTTTAAAGCCCGCTATATCTTTATAAGAGGAATAGTTTACAATTTATTTGGGAAGATCGAACCCCATAGGATATATGAGCATCCTAAGGTTGAAACAATTTTTGATGCCATTCCTATACCTAAATTTATTTTTAATACCGAGGAACGATTTGTTTCTTTTGCAAGAGAAGAAATAGGCGAAACTTTATTTGAGAGGTTGGACATGCAATATATTTTTGAAAGGTCGCCGTCACTTAATAGAGTGATAGAAAGAGGGGACATAGCAAGTGTAAATGGTCCAACTATTTTTGAACGTGTAAGGGAACCAGTTATTTTTATTAAATCTGCAAAAATAATTCCTTTGGTAGAAAGGGAACAACCAAAATTCATTTTCGATAATGTGCATGAATTTTTTACAGTTCAGGTAAGTAATTAGGAGGGGACAATGGCCAAAGTCAAACCAGTTGTTAAGCAACCATTTGAATCATTTTTTATAGCAGGTAGTTTTGCAAAAGTTTTAACAGACGGAGAAACGATTGATGTGGATAAATCAGTTGTTGTTGCCTACGATAAAGAGGGTAAAGAATATCCAGACTTAATTGATGAACCGTCAAAAACAGTTGACGATAAACAGTTAAGCATTAGGATTAAGGATGGTAAACCCGAATTATCACCATTCAAAGTTTCATTTAGGGCTGTTACAAGCGCAAATAATAAATGGGAAGTTGACGCACCTATTGAAGTACAAGAAAAATAAGAGGTAAAAACTATGATTACCGTCGTAAAGGGTAAGGAATTTAATTATAAAATATTTTTTCCAGAGACTAATGGAAACCCTCCAAAGTATGAAATCAAAACTCCTAAGAAACAAGTATTTCTAACTGGCGATGGTAACAAAGGGGAGGAGGATAACTTCTACGAAATACCTATGACAATTCCAGCGAAAGCACCATCGAGTTCGGTTGACTTTCCTTGGTCAATTGTTTGGTTATATAAAACCTACACGAAGGAGATGTTTTTTGATGTAAGGGATCCAGGTGCAACTGATGACGATATTTACCAAAGAGAACTATCTAAATTTGTACTTGCCAATATGGATTATAGAGGAAGACTTGTAATTCCTGAACGACCTGAGGATGTTTCGTGTTCTTTATTTAAAAAAGAGGATCCAATAATAAAAGAAATTGATGTTGAAATTGGAGACCATAGGTTAGGGACAGAGTTAATAACAGAAATAGACAAAAAGTATCTAACTCCAGGCGAGTATATTTTAATATGGTTTACAGAAATCCAAAACTACTTTCAAATTTTGCATGTTACTCCAGTGTCTATGTTACCTATTTTAAGTAAGATAAGATTTATGATTGATAGAATTTTAAAAACAATGCAAGAACCCCAAGTATATTTGGATTCAGAATTAAATGCGTCCCTTTATGGAGGCATAGAATATATAAATGCGTGGAACCCATTAACTGAATGGAATATAATGGATTTTCCTACCGCACTTACACCATTCTTGGTTTATGCTGGAGGATGGTATGCGTTGAACTCTCAATATATGTTGGAGTCAGATTTAGCATTTGGTTACAGTGGACAAGCAGTATCCCTTGACTATGATAGAACTGGTCCTATTGAATCTGAAATTGGACGACTCCAGGAAATAATGTCGGAACATTTAACTAAAGCAAAAGTAAATGTTCTTAGGAAAGTTCAAGGAACTGTTGGATTAACCAATTCTGGTTTGGGTCCGGTTGGAATGACCGTACGAAGAAACCTAAGATTGGTAAAACACACTGGCTAAATAATAAGGTTTATGTATTATATAAAAGAAACTTACTTTTAAAAAGTAGGCTGGTATTTTTAACCTCGAAAGGAGAGATTACAATGAATCAAAAACCCGGAACAAGGGACAGAATTTTATCACGGCTCGCCGAACGAATAAACGAGTCTGGTGGTTCTGTGCGGAAAGATTTGACGGTTGTCACCTATACAGATATTGGCGAAGATGCTGTTCGGGTTGCTGCCACTTACATAGGGGAGACACCGTCATTTGAGGAAATCCGAAATTGGGCAATCGCTACTGGTAATGGTACAATAAAAATCTTGGCACAAACAATGATGAATCATGATGTTATGCCATATCCGATGGTTACTTTTGTTGCCCAAGCAAATAAAATCCGAAAGCCTCTTAAAACAGCTCTTAATGAAAAGAACATGGTTTGTATTGCGAAAAACACATACATGGATACTGATTTAGGGGTAACATGGTCACAAGAGGAAGTTAATGGCAAAAAATTTCTCGTAAGGGTTCAGCAGGACGGATTACAATCTGCATTGGAAGCAGTTGCTTCAAGTAAAGGTCCGAAGACGAGGAAGGCAGCAATGTCCGTTCTGGCAGCAGTAGCATATGCAAAAGATAAAGTTAGGTACGTTAGACCTGATATGAGCGTTGGATTTGGTACAGTTGTTCAAGTTCATGAAGATGGTATACGGGTTATAAAGGATGACAGTACACATAATTTATATGACCGCGCTATGGGTTGTATCCTGGAAATTGTTAAACGTGGTTCCGGCAGCAATGCGGCTGACAAGGCTGTTACCGATTACCATGCACAATACCTAGGGACAGATTTGGCGAGGCAGATGTCGTCATAGGTACAGTTTATTTAATAGTTAGCACATGCTAACAACTTAACAACAATTAGGGAGGATTTTACAATGGCTAAAGCGAAAAAAGAGGAAAAGAAAAAGAAAAAAACGACAGCCGCGCCTAAGAAAAAGGCTGCTGGAACTAAAACAACAACCAAAAAGGCTACTACCAAAAAGGCTACTACCAAAAAGGCTACTACCAAAAAGGCTACTACCAAAAAGGCTACTACCAAAAAGGCTGCTCCTAAAGCCGGTGGTAAAAAACGCCGTACAAGTGAAGAAGTAAAGGCTGCAAGAGCCCAAAAAGCCAAGGAAGTTGCAGAACGTAAAAAAGCCAGACTCGCTGCCAAGAAAGAACGGATAAAAGCGAAGGAAAAGAAGCGTAAAGAAAAAGCAAAGGCAACTGAGCAGAGAAAAAAGGCAAAAGCAAAAGCGAAGGCTGTTAAAGAAAAAGCAAAGGCCAACAAAGAAAAAGCGAAGGCAAAAAAAGTAGCCGCTAAAGAAAAAGCAGCCGCAAAGAAAGTCAAAACTCCAAAGAAAACCAAAAAGGCTACCACAAAGAAAGCCCCGGCCAAAAAGGCTACCACAAAGAAAGCCCCGGCCAAAAAGGCTACCACAAAGAAAGCCCCGGCCAAAAAGGCTACCACAAAGAAAGCAACAACCAAAAAGGCTACCACAAAGAAAGCAACAACCAAAAAGGCTACCACAAAGAAAGCCCCGGCCAAGAAAAGCACTACGAAGAAAAAGAAAAAATAGGTGAAACTTGACGTTGTTACTACTTAACTAAAGGGTGTATTAAATACACCCTTTGGTTAGATTTATTTGGGGGTAAACTTATGGGTAAGTTAAATAAATCCTCAGAGGAAAAGTTCACTCCTTATTTTAGAATCGCCTCTGTTGAAGAATACATTGAAGATAAGGTAGACCTCATAAAAGTATCCGCCGAGATTCTACCTCGCTATACGTCTGGGTTACCGGGCAAGGAAGATGTTGATTTAGATAAAAAACTGGGTGATGTATATAAAGAGAATAAACAAATGTTGGTCAATAAGTCTGGTCTTGCTATTAAGACGCTTGCTATTGAAGTTTGGACTCTATCGGAACAAAAAGGTAGAAGTAATAAATTAAAGCATTTAAAGTTCAACTTACAATCCGAAGAGTCCGAATGGATGGCTGATCATTTTATGCTTTCTATTACTTTTATTTTTAAGCCTCTTATGGCTCCAGTATTCCATGATAAATTTGCTTACAAAGGTATTCTTCTTTCTGAGGAATTAAATAAAAAGAAGTAATGGAGGTATAAAGTGGAAGAGCAAGAGCAAGACAAATGTGAGGATTGTAAATCATTTGACGACAGGGATGAAGTAGATTGCAACAAAAATTTTGGTATTTGCCGTTTCAATCCTGCTACCCATCAAGGGTGGCCAAAAGTACATAATACTAAAGATTGGTGCAGGAAATTTGAAAAGAAAAAGTAACCGTAATCCGTTTCTTAAAAGGAGCGTTTAAAATGTATGATATATTAAAAGCCGCAACTGGAGTAATAAAGGGTCAACCTCTTTTTGAAATGGAAGCCCTTTATGAGTACGCTCTTGGTGAAACGGCAGAAAAACATTTTATGGGAAGTAATAGAAAAGATTGGACTGAATCCTATAATTTTGCTTCCTCTGTTTTAACAAGCGAAGATTGCGATATTAAAGAAATGAAGGAAAGTTTTCCACCTATTCTTGGTATTGCAAAGAACTCAAAAATAGTTAATGTTAGAAAAAATCATTTTCTTTCCATGATGGTCCAGAAAGACCCTATTGCAGTTATACAGGCATTTCTTAACCTTGAACGATGGAATGAAAAAAGAAAACCAGATTTGTCTGCGTGGGCAAATACTATGCGGAAAATATTGGTTGAATCTTGGGCTGAGGGTAAACTTTGTTCTTGTGCATCATGTGGTTTGGTAAAAGAAATCCCAAAAGGTGTTCCTTGCACAGAATTATTATGTGATGCTTGTGGTATTTCAATGCAGGGGCAAGCATGTTCTTTTCAGAATAAGATTAAAGCACTTTCCGAGGATAAGCAGAAAAAAGATTTTGGAACAATTACTTTGGATGAGGATGAAGTTAAAAAACCCCTGAAAGAACAAATTTCAAATCCCGCCTCAGATTTTGTATTATCGGGTAAGGAAGCCGAAGCCTCCCTTCTTGTATTTGGTGATAAGCCAGATGGAACAGTAATTAAGGTAAAAGACATTTTACAAAAGAAAAAGTTTAATTATAGTTCTGTACAACGAACCGCAGACGATGCTATTGTTATAACTTTGGATGGTAGCAGTAAACGTGATAGAGTAATTGCCATTCTTCGAGAACATAAATTATTGGCAAGAGCGGATGAGTATGACCAACGCCGTGTTGTTATTGATAAGGATTTCACCGAGAGAGATAAAGAAACAATACTTGAAATGCTGGAACCGTTAGCAAAGTCATTTAAAAGCCTTAAGAAATTAAATGAGGCTCACGAAGGTGATACAGGTGTCGGGGCAAATATAGCCAAACTTTCTAAAATGGTTTCTTCTTTAATAGGGAGAATAAACCCCTTAAAAGGAAAATCCTTTGTAGAGAGAAATTTTGTTTTTAAGGATTTTACTGCACTTAACAGTGGAGCAGATTCCCTCATTGCAAAATTTTCTACCGATAGTAAGTTTAATAAATTAAGGGAAAAAGCAGAACGTGTTGAAGATATTCTTGAGGAATTTGAGCGTGAGATATGGTCTACAAATGTTTTTATTTGTATTAAAGGATAAGTAAAGTGGCTACCAAAGTTATACCTGTAAAGAAATCGAAGTTTGGCAAAAAATATAGAGAAAAACTTTTACAAGCAAGTAAGAATAGACATAATCACATAGCCATTCTAAGGCACTCCCTTACTTTACTTATAGAAGAACTTCTACCTGTGGCTGTACGAAAATACCAAACAGACCCTGGCCAAGGAGCCACTTATTCCGTTACAAATATTATTGCAGAAATTCGTGGTGTTATATCTCAAATTGAGACTTCCGTTGATACTGATAGCATACTGATCGAGGTTAATAAAGCGGTGGCAACCGCTATACGAATATCTATAAATAGAATGGCCAACCATCTGGTAATACTCAAAGAGAGTTTACCAGTAAAAATACAGGATTCAGCCACAAGAAGAAACATGGCAATTATTTTAGATGGGATACTTAAAGAGTATGAAGTTGTTATGATGGGAGTTGTTTCCGAAGTTGAAGCAAGAGTGGCCGTTGCTGTTAAAGACGTTGTAAAAGGTAAAATAGCAAAGAGAGGACAACAACCCAAGATAGTTAAAAAGAAACAGAAACAGAAAAAGAGGTAAGTCAATGCGAAATACTATTATACAGAAAGCCAACGAACTTGGAGGCATACCTATAAGTTTTCTGGAAAAGAAGTGGGATGCAATTTCAGAGGCTGTGCAAATTAGCCATTGTATCACTGAAAAAGACCCCTCTTTCTTACCGACTGTTATAAGTATGTTCCATAGTTCACTCAAAGCCGTAGGAAATGGTAGGACGGACACCTTAAAACCTCTTTTTGAACATATTTCTGCTATTGCAGTTGCAAAGAGTATTAAAGGCCCTACTATGACAACACCGCCATTGGGTATAAATCCAGAAGCAGCTTCCCTATGGAAATCAACCTTAAAGGCGAGCAGGAAACAAATAAATTCATTTAAAGATCCTTATGAAAAATGGGCTGCCGCCATAATACTTTTTAAAAGAAATTGTGCAAAAAGAGGGTTAGCACCGTTTGTAGGTAACAGGTTACCAAAAAGTAAAGAAGGTTCACAGAAAGCATCAGGTTTAAGTTTACTTTCTTCTTACGTTGATCCCGTTATAGACGGCATACAAATTATAGAGAAGGCCATGCAGGATAGAAAAATTCTTGCAAAGAACATTCCTAAGTTCAAATTGGAAAGCATTGTTAAGTCTGGTAAGGATTCTCTTGTAACAGCGTCTAAACCATGGAAACTACTTAAAGGAGAAACTGCAGGTCAAGCCGTAGTTTTTATGCTACCAAAGTTTAATGTTAGAAAAGAAGGTAGAAACTGTTACAAAAAGAAATATAACGCAAGAGCCAAACTTGCTATTAAATATGCAAGAAAAAATGATAGCACAATAATTGCATCCATTGAACTAACAATTGCTTCAAGGATTTGGAATTCCATTCAGAAAGAAAAGAAAAATCCAGAAAATTTTATCAAGACATGGATTAGCAGAGGATTCAAAGCAACTGGAAGTATGGATAATCTTACAGTTAATGCAAATGGTGTAATTATCCATTCTGTAAGTGAGGACATGGAAGTTATTTTAGAAAATTTTGAAGTAACATCCTTTGAGGTACTCAAAAAGTTTCTGGTAAAATATCCGATAACTACCATTGCTACTATGGGTGACGTGTCATTTCAGATTGCCTTCTGTAAATACTTGACTGATAAATGTATGGAATTTAGTACCGCCACCCCAGATTCGTATTTGCGCTTCCTTAACGATATGGAGTATAGGGAGTGGGTTATAGAAAAGTATGGTACTGAAGAGGAAGAGGATGAGGATGACGACTCTGAATAAAGTTTATGTTAAAAGTTGGAGGCCAAAAAATGTTAAATCATGATATAATTTCTGAACTTGGTACAATATTAGGTAGCAGTATTGAGCCATCCTCTGGTAAAAAACCTTTTGCCAATAATGTTGTACTTGCTGCCAAGGATGATCCGCTTAATGTAATTATCCAAAAAGAAGTTGCTCAAGGTTTCTTGGATCTTAACGATAGAAAGCAGAAATCCGAAATGTCCCAGAAATTGGGTGGAAGACTTAATATACGAATGTATAAGAAGGCTTCTTTTGTTATAGACAATCTTGCTATGACAGCAGACGGTGGTGCTCAATGTACTATGCGGTCAAGTACAAAAGTGTCATGCTTATTTTTTAAAGGTACACCTTTTGAAACAGCCTCCTTAGAATATACTGAAAGAGTTACGATAAACCTGGAGGGTGGTAATGATTTAAAAGGCGCCAAAGGTACAGGCGGCTTAACAGTTATTGTAGTTCTTACTCTTGATCCAACCGATGTAACTTATTTGTGTGGCGGTTCCAAAACTATTGAACATTTTAAATTGGCGGCGGCACTTGGTATTTTTGCAGAAACTGCCTTTCAAAATCTTCCCCCTTATAGAGATCCAAAATCCATTAAAACACGAAAGAAAGGTCAAAAAACTGGTTTTGTTGTTAGACTTAACACAGGCATATTGATCTACCTCCATGGTGCAGATTCCAGGGGCAAAATAGAAAATGAATTGCGGGAATCTTTTGACCCATTAACAAATACATTTGATACTTCTTTACAAACAATTAAGCAGGATATTGTTTATTGGAATTTGGATGCTGGGGAGTTAGCATTTGTATCATCAAGTGGGCAGTTAATGGCACTTGCAATTGACGGAGCAATGGAACTTACTACTCCAAGTACAATTCTTTCCATGCTTGGTTCAAAGTTTGATAGTGTTGTGTATAAATCTGCAGGTAAAAATCCCAAAGACTACTTAATTTCTGCCATTGAGAATGGTGCAATGTCCATTATAAGTGGCAGTGCGTTACAAACCCTTCAAGATACTTTGTGGGGACGAAATTATAATGGAGAAGTTCTGCTTGAAGAAATGGTGGCTAACTGTGGTGAGGAAGAGACAAAGGCAATTCTTGACGCAACTGCAAAGTATTTACGATCTAAGGAAGCAACCGAAACTATTAAGCATCCAATAAGAAGATATTCTTTACTTGGCATAGTTGTTTTAATGCGGAATTGCGTTGGTAAAGTGGCAGATTATAAAAAGGTTCTTGCCGATCGTATAGAGAAAATGCAAAATGCAACTGGAGACGACTTACAGGAGTTACCTGAAAATTTAAAGAAAACAATTGAGTTTTTTCCACATCAGGCTGACGCAATTGCAAAACTCCAATATACCAATGAAACAGCAATTTTACACGTTGCAACAGGTGGTGGTAAAACACTTCTCTTAATGGCTGACATTGCATATCAAATGGGAGAAGGTAATGTCTTTAGACCTTTACTTATGATGCCGCCAAGTTTGATACCTCAGTGGTTCGATGAAATCCATAGTTTTTCTGCGAGTAAATTTAATGCTATGGTAATTACTACCGAGACTGTTGGTAAGTGGGGTGAGGAAGAAATAACAAAGATGATTAAGGCTTCTCCTAAGAATACAATATTTCTTTCTACTTACAAATGGATAATTCTTGGTAAAGAAGAACGTATGGTTGGTCAAAAGAAAGTAGTTACTTTCCCAAATGTAGAGTATTTGCGCCAGTTTAATTTTGATTATGTTGGTCTTGATGAATCCCACAATATTAAAAATCCAAGTTCTGCGGCTCATAAGGCATGTGTTCAGTTAAGTAATTCAGCAACATATAAAAGGATAGCAACTGGTACACTTACACCTAATACGGCAATGGATATCGTAGGGCAGATGACGTTTATTGACCCGACTATATTTGGTACGCAAAAAGATTTTTCTGCTGACTATGCGGCTGTAACAAAGGGAGGAAAAATATTAGCCCTTCAAGAAGGCGCGGAAGAAAGAATACAGGAAAGACTTCGTGATGCTGGCGCTGTTACAAAAACAAGAAAAGATTGGTTCTATGTCTTGCCAAAAATAAAGGACAATTTTCATAAAGTCACCATGACAGACACCCAGCAAAAACTTTATAACATGATGGTGACAAATGCTATTGACGAAATTACAAAAGATCCAAAGACAAAAGATCAGTGGGAAGAGATGGTTTCTGATCCGGATGCTGAATCTGTCCCAATCGAATTACTTGCAAAACTTATGATGATAGAGGCTTTTTCCTCTGATCCAGCATCTTCTCCATATGGTAGGCAAAATATTTTACAAGGTGACGATTTAAAATCACCTAAGATGCCAAAAATTCTTGAACTTTTGGATATACATTTTTCAAAGACCCCAAATGAAAAAGTTTTAATTTTTACCCAGCATCAGGAAAAAGTAATAGAGTACGTTTACAAAAATCTGGGTAAGTATAAAGACATGGCAAGACTCTACCGTGGTGGTATGAAGGCAGCCTTAGACGATTTTAAAAACGATCCTTCTATAAAGATACTGGTTGCTTGTGATAAGTCCTTGAAAGAGGGCCATAATTTACAAATGGCAAGTCGTATGATAAGGCTTGATGTTCATTGGTCACCAGGTGATCTTGACCAAGTTATTGCTCGTATATATAGAATTGATAAAAGAGAAGGAGCGGAACCAAGAGATACTATATTTATTGATTGGATTTTATGTGATAAAACAATTGATGTTTTAAAATTCAGAAGGACCATTCGTAAGTTGGTTGTTAATTCAAGGGCGGTTGGTATAATTGATCCTGATGAAATAGAGGACAAACTTTTATTCCCAGTTAATGTTGATAACTTGATGATGGAAGCAAAGTTTGATGACGCTGCCAATGATGAAATTCTTGACTATGTTAAGTTTAGAGGTTTAGAGGAATCGAAATGGCATGAACTTCGGAAAACAATGTCCATTGATCCTGTTCCAATTAAGACAAAAGAAGCAATACCTGGGGAGGAGATTAGTACGCCTATTCCAGAAGGTGCTCGTATACCTGGTGATGAAGATAAAATAAATGTATCTGATGCAGTGGATGAGTATGTTGATGGTGATTACAAGAAACTTATATCCTATAGAGCCAAGACAGAGTTTGGTATGGGTACTATTTCTAAAATTTACATCAATTCAAAAGAGCAATATGTTGTTGATCTTATTTATGATGACGAAAAGAATCGTCCATCAATAAGTGGTTCTATTGTAGAAGTATTTAATGAGATTGACCCAAACTTTGGGGACAAGCAAATTGACATTGATAAACCTGGTATGCAGATAACTATAGCTAATAGGAATTTCTGGATAACCCCAGAGGGGGTTATACATAAAGTTTCTGCTAAAGGTAAACTTGGTAAGATGTTTCTTCTTTACGCAGGTAAGAAAGGGTTTGTAACTACTAAAGGTAAACCCTATCCAAAGATGACTCCCCAGATTGAATATAATCTTAAACTTAAACTGCAAAAACTTGGTATGAAATTTGGTCCAGGAGAACTTGTTGATCCGAATGCCAAGAGTGTAACGTATAAAGAGTTTACTATGAAGGGTAAAGACTTCATAATGAGTTCTGACGGTAGCATAGGTAAGAAACTTCGCAATGGTAAAATGGGAAAAGCGGAAATTACGTTTAAAGACGGTGTTTGGGTTGTTAAGAAAACTGGTAAACCTTGGGATCTTACAGCATCTACCCTTAACAGGTATACAAAATATCTCAAAGACCTTGGTTACCCAGGACTTCAAGATGGTGCAGAGCCAACAGCACCTGAACAACCTAAGACACCCAAACAGCCTATGACACCAAAACAACCAAAAGTTATCAATTGGAAAGAATTTAGTATTAAGGGTAATAAGTATGCTCTTAATTCCAAGGGAGAGATTTGTAAAGTTGGAGCGAGTGGTAAGTATGGCAAGGCACTTTATACTTACAATGCAAAGACTAAAGATTGGTTGAGCAGGAAGGGAGAATCAGGCAATTTTTCAAAAGCAGTTTCAGATAAATATTTGAAATGGTTAAAAGCATTAGGTTGGAAAGAAGGTAAAGTTCTTAAAACACCTGAGTCAGAAAAGAAACCACCTAAGACGCCTAAGCCAACGCCAGGTACGAAACCTGGTACAGGTGGCCCAGGAAAATCTGGAGATGATGATTCAAAACCGGACAAGGATATCGAAGCAGTTAATCCTGATGGTCTTGAAGGTTTTGGTTTTGAAGATAGCAAGAAAAGAAAAAGAATACTATTACCAAATGGTGCTATTCATACTACTAATAAGCAACAAACTATTGCAAAACGTAAAGTTTATTTCTTTAAGGATGGGCAATGGTTTTCAGAAAAAACTGGTAACCCAGCAAAGATGGATGACAGAACCATAAAAAAATTGATAGGAGAATTGAATAAGTTAAATGCAAAGAAGGTCACAAAAAAAGAAAAGAAGGTGAAAAAGGTACCAAAGACAACTCCTGAAGATGTAAAGACTCCTGAGGGTAAAACACCTAAAGGTAAGGTTCCAAAGAAAGTTAAGAAAGTTAAGAAAAGTGATCTTGACCAAGCACCAACTGCTATTACATTACAGGCGTTGAACATTAATGGTCTGCCGGGTATAATGATTGATTGTGACGAGGAAAATCTAAAAAATGTGAAGATTGCAACAAGGCAATTAAAATTTAAGTATTTTCCATTCTTCCGGATTACATTAAACCCTGCGAAGGTAAAGAAGGTTCAGGAGGCCATAAGGTCTAAAAAACTGAAACCTGCTAATAAAGGAAGTCTTTTAAAGATGCTTGACAAATGGAAACTGGCTACAAGGAACATTAAACAAATGGATGACGCAGAAACAGAAGAATTGCGAGTCTTAATGAAAAAAGGGGCAAAGCAGTCTACGAAGTTCTTGGTCTATCCAGTTGTTGTAGGTTCTAAATTGGAGCTATGGATAAATGCTGCCAAGCCTGATACATATAGGAAGCATCAACTTGTTATGAAGGAACTTAAATTTAAGAGACAGGAAACATTTTTACGTACCTTTGCGAAGAAGGCTCTCATGCCGCAAGTGGTATCTCCTTTGATAGGTGCTTTAAAACATGCCAATATTCCAATAGAGAATTTGAAGGTGTTTAAAGTACAGGTAGATACTATCAAGAAACACTCAAAAAAGTAAAAGGTTTATGTATTAGACAAATAGTTTACGAACCGTGATTAAAAAGTTTACGTTGGACTACCCATTTAATCCTTAAATTATAGTATTCAAACCAAATACTACGAGGTGGAATTATGACAACAGAAAAAAAAGTCGGTCTCGCTTCGAGGGTTAACTATCCAGTCACTATCAAATATGATGGTGATAGCATCGTTATTCCGCCGAAGAAAAAGCTGAAAAAGAAAGAGTTCTTACCTTCCAAATTGGAAGGCGTAGAACCTAATGAAGTGGCAATTATTCGTTAATTTATGACAAGTTAAACTTTTTAATCACGGAGGTGAATAATAATGAGAGCCCATGTTGAAATACGTGAATGGGATTTGAGTACAAGAGTCCCTTCGTTTCCAGGTATCTACGGGGGTATGGTAATACCGGCTGCCAAAGGTGAGGTGAATAAACCACGTTTGGTAACCAACGAAACACAATTACTTCGCTATTTTACTCCTGACGAGGTTGTACGGATAGGGTATGACAGTTCATACTATTCTGCACTTGCGTTCCTGATTAAGTCTAATAAACTTTGGATTGTCAGGGCTGCCAATAATCCGTTATATGGTGGTGCGTACCTCAGCCAGGACATTGCTTTAAGCGAATGCCAAAATGTGTCTTTCAATAAAGACAATGGTTGCATTACCTTACCGTCCAATACCACAGAAGCGAAAGCAAAGTCAAAGGCATTTTATTCCTTATTAGCCACATCGGAAAAGGTAACAGTTGCATCAGAAGGTGGTGGTGTTCCAGCAGGACTTCTTATGAACACCACGTATTATGCAATTCTTTTCGATGAAGATAAACTGAAAATTCAGATTGCTGAAACACAAGAAAAAGCGGAAGACGGCGAGTTTGTTCCTTTTTCAGATGAAGGCACAGGAATTCTTATTGTAAGACTTGTTGGTGACAAAGCCAATGGAGAAGCCGAATTTGGGATGAAAGATCCAATGACTTACGAGCTGGATTCCAGCAATGGCCGTTATGCTGGTTTAACAACTGCTTTCTCTACACAACTGGACAGGGATTCTTTTAAAGTTTCTAAAGCATTCCATGATATGATTGCGACAGGTGATACTATTCAGTTGGCAGCAACTGTATTGCCAGGTGTGGAAAGGGGGGACGAACTTGATGGTGCAACAAACTACTTTCTTATCAAATCGGAAGATTTGGAAGAAGTTAAACTTGCCCGCTCTGAAGGTGATGCAAATGTAGGTGTTCATATTGATCTTACTTCTCCTGGATCCAGTGTTGTTGCAACGCTTCAAAATAAAACAAAAGAGGGATTAGTTGTTGCCGATAACACCGACGAATCCTTTACTGTACCTGCAGAATTTTATGCCGCCGTGGTTAGTGGTGACACAGTAAGGTACACAACTTCGGATGCTTATCCAACAGTTGATTCAGGTGCGGCATTTGATCAGGATACCAACTACTTCCTTATTAAAGGCGCTGTTAATGAAATTAAACTTGCTCGTACTACAGGTGGAGCGGCCATTACATTTTCTGATGATGGCACTGGCGATCAAAGACTTACTTTACAGGCTAAAGATAATACGTCAACTTTGGCTGCCGATCTTTCTGAAGATGAATTAAGTATTTCCGTAACATTCTACGACTGGACCCGTACTGGGGATAAAGTTCAGGTTTCAACAACATCTGTTCTTCCAGAAGGTCTTGAAGCAAATACCGATTACTTTGTTATTAAATTGGAAGAAGAAGGTAAAGTAAAAATTGCTTCCTCACCAACTGCGGCTGAAATCGGTATGCCAATCAATGTTAATTCTGCTGGAGAAGGTATACATACACTACACAATAAGCAGAATGAAGAACTGATTGGCCTGGAAAGAAAGTGCTTATTGATTTATGGATGTAACCAGGGCGATTGGAATGATGATATTCTTATTACAACCATTCATTATCCTTATGCAAAGGAGGACAATTGGTCAGAACAAGACCGCCTCGCTGCCGAAGCAGTTAAGGAACCGGATTGTTTTAAGATTAGTGTATATCAAAAAACTCCCGAAAATATGGTCGCTACAATGGAAGAATGGCTATGTTCCAGATACCCAAATAAGAAAGATGGTTATGGGAACAACTGCTACGTTGAGGATGTTTTGGAAAAATCCAACTATGTCCGGGCCATTGATAATAAAGGCGTAGAACCTCACATTTTTCCAAAGAATCAAGATCAAATTCTTGCTCTTGTTGGTGGTGATGACGGTGGCCAAGTTTCCGATACTCATATGCTCCAAGCGTTAACTCCGTTGCAGAACAAAAGAGACTTGTTTGTAACAATACTGATGGACGGTGGTTGGTGTACCCCTGCTTATCAGAAACAAGGTCTGATTTCGACAGCGGAAACTCGTAAAGATTGTTTTGCAATTCTCGGTGTTCCAATAGCAAAGGAACAGTCCTCTAATTATATGAATGAGGTTCTTGCATATAGAAAAGAGGAACTCAATGCGAACTCTTCCTATGCAGGTTTGTTTACGTCTCACCTCCTTATTCAAGATAAGTACAATGATAGAAAAATCTTTGTACCTGCTGATGGTTACATTGGTGCAGCCATTTCAGTAACGGCAAGTAACTGGGAGATTTGGTATCCTCCTGCTGGTCCTCGTCGTGGTATATTAAAAGTCCTTGATGTTGCAAGGCGCTATACTGAAGGTGAAATGGATGTGCTTTACGATAACGGCATTAATCCAATTGATTTTTACCCTGGCAAAGGCATTCGTATATGGGGGCAGAAAACATTACTTGCAAGACCATCTTCACTCGATCGGATAAACGTAAGATTACTTCTTATTACGATTGAGCCGGCTATTGCGGAATTCCTTGAAGATTTCTTGTTTGAATTGAATGACGAAAAAACAAGGGTTCTCATACGGTCTGGCATCATGACCTACATGGAAGGAATTAAGGCACGAAGGGGTGTTTATGACTTCAATGTTACTTGCGATGATTCAAACAACTCCCCGGAGGACATTGACGCAAACCTTATGAACGTGTGGTTGTTCGTACAGCCCACGAAGGCTGTGGAGTTCATTAAGTTTACAACCATTATCACAAGAACTGGCGCGTCATTCAGCATCTAAACCGCTTAATTTTATAAGGAGGATTTATCAATGGGAACCGTTAGACCTAACATTGAGCATATCAGAAAATTAGGTTTCTTTGCCCAGGCTCATCGTTGGTATTTGGAATGGGAAAAATTTCCAGCATGTTGTGCAGGTTATACCGATGATGACATAAACTTTCGGTGCGAAAGCATGAACATTCCGAAGTTAGCCAACAATACTGTGCCCATCGAAGTACGTGGAAGCAAAGTTAACCAAACTGGTAAGGGTGAATACGATGACACGCTTACTTTAACCTTGTTTGAAACAGTTGACAATATCATTACGCAATTTCTTAAGGAATGGCGGGATGCTTGCTGGTTGACTGAAAATGGAAGCGCAGGTACAACATCCGATAAGGATATGGTGGAAGCAACCATCATTATGACATTATTGGATAACATGGATCAACCTCGCTGGTGGTACAAGTTTATTGGTTGTATCCTTGAATCATCAGAACCTGGTGCTGATCCAGGTAACGATGCTGAACCGTATAAACCTGTAATTACAATTAAGTATGATTACTTTAATGACTGGGGTGCTCCAAGCGCAGTATTTGGAAAAGCAAATTTCTAATAGGTGTAAAGCATGGGCGGACTTTGGCTGAAAAATGTTGAATGCCTACGAACAGTTGAATGGAGTAAATCCTGGCTCTGGGATATTAGATTTCCTGACGGGCCAGGGATCTTCAAAGACTGGTTTCCTGCTACTGATGTAGAGGAAAATGTTTGGTCTTTAGCAGATAAAAATTGGGATGCTGGATTCACTTCCTTTGCTATACCTCAAAGAACGTCTTTCTTTTCCTTAAAAGTAACCTTTATTGATGATATTTGTTTGTCTATCGAAGAATGGTTGGATACTTGGGTAAATGAAGAAATTCTCGGGGGTGGTAAGTATACGCACACCCTCGAGGATATCTGTAAAGAGGTTCATGTAGCAAAGTTGGATAATAAACATGGTCTTGTTGCACTAAATGAATACTATGTTTTTCCAAAAGGTGAATTGTTCTTTTCTGGTAACTCACAATCCGGCTTACATTCAAATTCGATTGACTTTGTTATAGCCGGCACAAAGAATAAAACAAAAGTACAGCACGGTAAGAAAAGGTAAACATATCAAGTACACGTTATAGGTAGGAGTTATACAATGACATTCAAACGTAAGGATAATGGGTTTGAAATTAACAAAAAACCTAAACAAGTTATAGTACCGAAGAAAATTAAGAATATTCCTCAGACACAAAATAATGTTGAAAACATAGCGCCAGTTGCCAAAGAAATAGCTACGGCGCCAGATTTAACAGGACAACAGTGGAAAGGGATTGTTGCAAACTTGGCAAGTAAGTTGGCTTTTGTACAGGATAGTACCTCCCAGTTTATAGTACATCAGCCATATCCTTCTGGGGGAATTTGCTATCCAGAAAAATCGAGGATAATAGCAACAACGTATCCTTATAGAGATGTCAAGCGTTTATCAGATTCAAAACTTCCTTTGGATATGCAATATGAAATCATGTTAGAAGGTGTAACAACACATGGTTTTAAGAAGGAAGATTTGACCCTGTTTGATTTTATTTATGTAAACTTGCTTAGGAAAATGGCATCCATGAAGGCTCCGAAGTTTTCCGTAGCCTTTTTTTGTCCTAAGTGTCAAGAAGCGTCAACGGCTATATTCGAGTTAGCGATGTTAGGCTTTGATGGTCTTGAGAAAGAGGACATACCTGGATTACCAATTGTCGTAAACTTCTTTACGATTGGGCGACATTCCTTCTCTCCTATAACTGTAGGAGGCTTCATTAACATTGTAAGAAATAATATGTTTTATCTTAAGGATAAACATGGCGCCTACATTGAGAATGAAAAAGGGATAAGACTAAAAGATAAAGTATCTTTTATGGCACAACAATGTATTTCAATGCCTTTCGCAGAGGCATACAGGACGTTTTCAATGCTTGATTCGGAAGATGATATAGCACTTTTGGAAAAAGTTGATGATCTTTTAGGGCATGGTTTACTACCATTAGACGTTACTTGCAAAACAAGACTTGGTCCTGCTCCTACTATATCGGAGGAGCAATTCAAATTAAATGAAGAAAGATCGAAGAAAGGCCTACCAACACAGCATCCTTATTTAAAGGATGGCAGACCGTTTTGCGGGAATAAAGTTAGCGTGGGCTTGGTGGGAGGCGAGTCCATCATTATACCGTTTCGTGGAGATGAAGGGCCTACTAAATCTCGAATTAGCTTTGGCGCTTAAGGGTGTAGTGAACCTGCGTGATATTCAATATATGGATTATGGGCATGTCATAACCCACTGTGATGCCCTTGAAAGTCTTGCACGACTTTCTTCTGATTAACAAAAGGTATTGATTATATGCTTTCTTCCGCAATGCAATCTGCCACCGTTTCAAGGCTTGGCAATCCAGACATACGACCTGTTCTACCAGTAGAGAGCGATAAAAAATCAACTACTCAAGTTGATAAAATCGTTCCTTCTACCGTTGCGGACGGTTCTTCATTTTCAAAAGCAGAAATGCAAGGGCAGTCAAAAGCATCAACAACAAAGTTAACCACAGAAATTACTGAATTAACAGAACTAATACGAAACCCACCCCCGCCTAAAACCAAAGAATCTGGTGAACAAAAACTTCCTTTCGGTAACTTATCCCCCGCGGGTATAAAACAACTCACAGATTTACAAGAAAAAGTTAATAAGAAGTCTGGTGTTGCCGCTCAATTACTTCCTATGCTTCAAAAGAAACAGGATAAAGAGATAGACTTTTCCAAAGGTCTTTCTTTGGCGAACTTCGGCAAAACCATGCGTACTATGCGTGAAGATGGGATGTGGAAAGGAACAAAAAATATCCTTGGGCAAGTTAAGGAAGCAGGTAAAGAAAAATTAGCGAAAGGTGTAGGTTCTAAAGTTGGGGGATTTTTTGCGGAAACAGGTCTTCCATATTTAGAAAAATTTGGTGAGAATTTAAAAGCATCAAGTGATGCCTTTGTAGAAGAAAAAGAAACAAAGAGGGCTGTAAAGGCAGAGCAAAAGGAAGAAACAGAAAAGAAACTGGAAGAAGATCTGGAAGCCCACCGCGAAGCCCAAAAAAGAAGAATGGCTGGCATTACGGATGAGACAGAATTACGTCAGATCATACTTAAGGAAGCCCGTGAAAAAGAAAAAGAAGCGGCAGAGGCTTTAGAAGCCCATAAGAAAGACAGTGCCAAGAAAAAAATGTTAGAGGAGATGAAGGCAACAGGTCAAATGTCAACAAAGATGTTTGATGATCTTTCTGCTGGGTTACAAGAAAAAATAGATTCCTTTGAAGAATCTGGTGAAAAGAAATCTGAGTCTAAAGAAACATTTGGTCCTGAGCAGGCAAAATCTGCTTCGGAGTTTTTGGAACTTGATGACATATCTCCAGTTCCTGTAGAAGCAGTTGATGAAATACCAGTAGAAAAAGTAGAGTCTATACCTGTAGTACATCCTGCTTCTATTCCGGTAGATGTTCCAGCGCCTATTCCTTCACAACCATTACAGATTGATTTTACTCCTTTTGAGGAAGCATTGAAAAAATTTCAACCTTCCGTTCCATTAGGAAAATCAACAACGGTAGATACAAGTGTTCAAACAACCTCCGGTAATGAAAATATAATTACAACTGGCGACAGTGGTAAAGTACAGTCTCGAAAGGCTGAATTGTCCGGGATGGGGGCGGTAGCACAAGATAAAGGTATTGCTGCCGGTTCTGGAGCAGTTATTGTAAGTGGTGATGTTCTTGGGGATATTAAACTTGGTAAGGGTAAACCAAAAGTTGACGATTCCTCTGGTTTTACTTTAAAAGGTCCTGAGGGAATTAGTGTTGCTTCTGATTTAAGTGAAGTGGTTGAATGCCTACGAGTTTTTACATCAAGGGCAACGACTCCGGGATCTATTTATACGCATGATATCCATACCGAAGATTTACAGAAACAATCCATTGAAGATCAAAAAATATCTTCAATGAGGATGGCAGATGATTTTACTCAACGTCATAAAGAAACCACCTCGATTTTAAAAGAAACCGCAGAGTCAGAAGCGGCTCAAGCAGAAGTTGTAAAAGAAGAACACCGAGTTAAAGGCAAAGACGATGTTGCAGCCAAGGAGAAGATGGCTGCAAAGGAAGAAGACCAACGTTTTGATGAACTTAAAGATGGCATAGAGGAATCTGGAGATAAAAATACAGACCGTGTTATTGACGCATTAGATGCCTTAGGTAAAACTTTTATAGGCGCTGTTGGTGCTATGAGTCAAGGTGGTGGAGATGGTGGTGGTTCGATGCTTGATACTGCCTCTGATTTTCTTGGTGGTAGAAAAAAGAAAAGAGGTAAAGGTCCTGGAAAGAAAAAATTACGAAAGAGAAAAAATGAAGCAAGGAAAGATTACAAAGCAAGACAAAAGAAATACGATACAGCCTCTAAAAATAAAAGAAAGAAATTAGCAGACAGGGATAATGTTGACAAAAAGAAACGTACTTCTGATAGAAAAGAAAACCTTGATACTCGAAGAGGAACACCAGATACTTCTAAAAAACCTGGTTCAAGAAGAAAAAAAGTTTTAGGAGGTATAACTGGATTAGCAACAATGGCTGTCCCATCACTTATTGGAGCAAGTGATGGTTCATTAACTGGAGAAGCCATGCAAATGGCCCAAGAAGAAGCAGTTGATGCTGGTATTGATAAAGCAACTGATATAGCCCAAGATAAGATTGAGAAAAAAGCGGCGAAGAAAGCCGCGGCATCTGCTACTAAAAAAGTTGGTGCTGGTATTGGTAAGAAAGTTGGTGCAGAAGCGGCAGAAATGGCGGCTAAAAAAGGTGGTAAAAAATTAGCAACCAAAACAGCCGCTAAAATGGCAGCGAAAACTGGCGCAAAAATAGTTGCCAAACAAGGAGCGAAAGCCGCGGCAGGTTTAGTTGCCGCAGGTACAATAGCGGCACCTGCAATAGCACTTGCAAGTGCTGGTATGCTCGGTTGGGAAATAGGTACTCTTATCAATGATGTAATGTCGGAGAAAACAGGTAGCAGTACATGGGCAATAGATTGGGCTTGCGATAAACCCTTACCTAATCCAGAACTTAAAAGGGAAGATTGGAAAGATCCAAGTAAATTAAAAGTGGCTATCGCAACCCTTGAAGGACAGATTAAACAGAAAGAAGGTGAGTTTTGGACCAGTTCAATGGATCAAGTTGAAATTGATGGTAAGAAGACCATGCTTGGTATGTATAAAAGTGCTTTAAAAAGAGCAGAGTCTAGGTCAGGTCAACGGAAAGTTGACAAAAAAGAGACTAAAAGTATTGTTACAAAACCATCCCCAATTAAACCAGATGAAAAAGATCGTGTTAAAACTAAAACACCAGAAGATAAAGAAAAAATTATAAAGACGGAAACGGCAGAACTTGCAAGTGCCGCCGCTGTGGCAGAAAAGAAACTTGTTGGTGATGACGCAAAGATGGAAAATCTTCCAGATATTACAGATGTTAGCATAAGTATAAAACCACCTGAGCAACCTAAAGTAGGTGCTAAGGTGGTTAAAGATGCAGATTTTAAACTACCTTCTCAAAAACCAGTTGTTGAAAAGAAAGTACAAACTAAAGCAACTGTAACTGATGCTTCCGAAGAAGGTATGGAAAAGGTTAAGACTACCTTAAAAGGTACAGAACGATTGGAAGAGGTAGATATTAAGAAAGTAACACATGGTAAACCTCTTGCAGGAGTTCATCCAGAATTTCAACGTAGACTTGGTAATGCAATTATGGAATATAATTCTATAACTGGTCAAAATAAAACTTTTCAAGTTAATAGTGCTTATAGATCACCTCGAGATCAAGCAGACTTATGGAAACAACATTTAGCCGGGAAAGGTCCACCAGCGGCTTATCCAGGTAGTTCTGTTCATAATTGGGGCTTTGGAGTTGACGGCCAATCAAAAATTCTTGATGACATGGATAAAATGGGGTTACTTACTAAACATGGTATTACTCGACCTATTAAAAAAGAAAAATGGCATACAGAACCTGTTGGCATTGATCGTAAACTGTTAAAAAGAGGTAGGGCAACTCTTGAATCTCCAACGCAATTTGCAAAAATAAAAATTGATGGTACTAAATCAACAGGTTTATCTGCTACTACACCTAAACCAGAATCTTCCCTATCAGCAAGTGCTGCCAAGGTAAAAGTTGCTTCGGCATCGGATGGTAAGTTAGCAAACATTGATTCAAATGCAATGGTTAAAGCAGTAAGGGAAGAAAAAACTGTTTCAGACTTACTTGGTAAAGAGCAGGTAAGTATAGCAAAAGCAATACCGGAAAAGTTGCCAAATGTTAAAGCAATGTCTATGACTCCTATACCTGTCGATACGCCAAAGAAACTTATAGAATTAACAAAGAACTCGGAACGAGCGAAGGCACTTACTACAAAAGAGACAATAGATACAGGAGGCAAACCCCAAGCTCCACCACCTCAAGTAGTACAAATAGGTTCACCTGGTGGAAAGAAATCCGGGGGCGGCGGGCAGAGGAAAACAACAAAAATAGAAGATGCTGGTGTTGAACTTTTAAGGACTCTTTTAACATAGGTGGTGTAATGGGTAAACTTTTAGACATAGATTTAATAAGGTCAAATGCGAATACAAAAATAACTTTTGCCCTTCCAACAGGCATACTTGAAGCCTACATGATAGAAGATTCTTTTGCTGTAAATGGCCAAGCAACGTACAATGCTATTATGGAAGAAAATATTTCTGACATGATTGCAGGTCAATTTGATAAGGGAGGGGATATATTAAAGTGGGGACAAAAATTGATGCAGGTTCAGGCAAAGAATGTTTTAGAAACTACTTTGTCGTGGGAAGGTTGTGAGCGCCCAGACTTCTCACTTGAACTTTTATTTGTCTCCGTTAGGGCAGGGGAAGATGTTAGAAAGAAAGTTGTTCAATTTCTGGAAGGCGTCTTCCCAGAACCCGGTGCTGGTGGATTAGTTATGAAACCACCTTGGGGTTATGATTTACTTGGCGCAGGTGGTAAGTTTGCAATCTCGATCGGTAAGTGGTTCAGGGCTCCTAACCAGGTTTTGACTTCAGTAAATTTTAGATTATCAACTGAGGTTAACGAGGAAGGGACGAATTTATATGCTCAAGGAAATATTGCTTTTAAACCTAATAAGATGCTATTTAAGTCTGACATAAAAGGCTATTTTCCAGGGGTTTGATAAGGTATATGTATTTACTATATGTTAAAGAGGATACGTTATGATAGGTGTAGAAGGACAATACATTTTTGTTTTTTCAATTGGAGGTAAAGAAGATTTTCTTGAGGAAGAGGATCTGGAAGAATTTACCCTAATTGAGGAGGCTGGGAATGTACTACCTGCATGGCAGTTATTCTTTGAGTCGAAGGACAAAGACCTTATAAATGTGTTGAATGAAGGGAATGACTTGCAAGTTGATTACGGTGGAGATTTGAAAGACGAAACCTTAACTACTAAACTTGCAATTTCTTCAAAACGTATTACAAGGACTGGCGATCAAAAATATTATATTTGTCTGAAAGGTGTATATTCGGCATTGCCTTACATTACAATGCCTCATACCATAATTTCTGAAAAGAAACCTGGCTTTGATATACTTAAAGCAACAGCAGGTAAATATTTTTCAGTTGAGACAGAGGATCCACCCTCTTCTGACAAACAGTATTGGGTTCAGCCAAATATTACCGATAAGAAATTTTGTGACCATTTATCCCGCCATATGTATAACGCATCTTCTTGGTATGCAACAGGTATAACATCTGATGGAAAATTTCTTATTAGAGACATGAAGGCTAACATAGGTAAAAAGGAAGTCTTTACTTTTCTACCCGAAGGATCAGCAGGTTCTAAAACTGAATTAGCCTACTTAGGTGATTATGAATTACATTCATCCGCTGGTTTTATAAATGCTTGGCATGGTTATGAGAGAGAAAAACCAACTTATACAATAGAGGACGATAAGTTAGAACCTCTTATTGAAAAAGTAGAACCACTGCTTGCCCAAGGAACAAAGTTTGCGAGGCTTGCTAAAGTAGAAAAAAGGGCCGCACTTCAAGGTATGCAAAATGAGAATGTCCATGAAAACTATTGGAAAGCCGCTTTGCGTAATACAATGGGTCTTGCTTTGTTTTCCTCTGAAATGATTGAATTAACTATCACCATTCCAAGATTTGTAAAGATAAAAATTTTGGATATTGTAATGTTTTTTGACGATGAATTGGACAAGAAGGATACTTCGGCGTCTTATCATAGTGGGTTATATGCTACTGGATTAGTGTCAAGGACCTTAGCAAAGAAAAAGTTTACAACAACTATTCAGATTTTTAGGGAATCCCATAACACTATGAAGGGGGCTTTAAAATAGTGGGTAAAGAAGATGGCCTTAACAATAGAAGAAAAAAGAAATTTAATACTACTTAATGAAAAATATAAAAGGAAAAAAGGAATAAAATGCTCCTCAAACTTATTGACCACCTCAAAAACCAAAACGTACTCACGCATGAGTATAAAGGCATTGTTGTGGATAATGCTGACCCAAAGAAACTTGGTAGGGTTAAGTGTAAGGTTGATTATGTTTTTGAGGACGCTGATCCTGCGAGATTGCCTTGGTGCTTCCCAAGAGGAAATTCTACATTAGGCGGTCGTGTTGATTTGTCAAACTTTGCTGTACCAGAAATTCAGTCAGAATTGACAATCATATTCCCTTATGAAGATTGGTACTACCCTGTTTACGTTGGTTTCTGGCAAAACTCTCCAACAACTCACCAGGGAACATTACTTGACGAAGATTATCCAGAATCGTATGGACATATAAATTCAGAAATTTCCTGGTTCAAGTTAAACAAAGCCCAGAACTACATGGAGACGTATCACGTTTCCAATACTTATGTTCAAGTTGACAAAGAAGGGAATGTTTGGATAACAAATCCTAAGGATGTTGTTTGGAACGTTGGTGAAGATTTTCATTTAAACATTGGTAAGGATTTAAACATTAACGTTGGGCGAGATATAAATACAAAGTGTGTTAGAAACTACGCTGAAAATATTGGCAAAGATCATGGCGTTAAAATCGTAATGAATAAGACCACAGAAGTTGGTCAAAGCATTGGTGAAAAAGCAGGCATGGACATTAAACGTGATGCAGGAATGAATCACGAAATCGTTGCTGGAATGAATCAAGGTATAAAAGCAGGCGCATGGATAACGCACTTTGCCCCAAAGATTGACCATAACTTACCAGCTGAATTGGCTCTTATGGCTCCTGCTCTTGCAGTTGTTGATGCAGGTATTGCAGATTTAGAAGGTCAAATGGAAGTATTGAAAGCAAGACTTGATGCCATGAAAGCCCAATCAGATGCAATTAAGGCAGAACGAGATCCTATTAAGGAAGCATTAAAAGCACAAGCAGACGCATTGGTTGGTAGACCTTAAGGAGAGTAATGATGAAAGATATAGCCTCAATAACGGTAAATAAAATAATGGCAGCCAGACCAAGACCTACAATTAAAGAACTTCGAGGCTTTATTAAAGCCTCTATTGTTCGTAAAGAAAAAGAATTAAAGGACTTTGCAAAGGACCAGAATCCTCAAGTAGTTGAATTATTTAATGAAGTTAGGGGTGAACTTTCCGTTCTTCAAGCGATTGACGATTATTTACATGGTGACCGGATAGCCATCAGATTACTTTCAAGGAGTCACTAATGTTTAATATTACTGCCGAAGAAAAGAAATGGTTGGAAGCAAAAAGAAAAATTGACGCGGGAGCAACACGGGTTGTGGACATGGTAGTGCCGCAGAAAGAAGTTGCAGCCATTATGAAGTCGATGGATCCACAAAGTAAAAAATTATTCCGTGCGTGTTATATGTACTTTAGTAAGAGGCTTAAACTGGATGACAATGAGGAAAGGGCATTACAAAAAATGCTTAATGTATTACATACAAAACCTAAGGACGAAGGAACGCTAAGGAATGTAACATTCCATATAGCAAGCGAACTTAATATAGACCTTCCTTCGAGTAGTTTTTAGGAGGTAAGATGGGAGTATTAAGTAAGACATGCGAAAGAATAAGAGGTGACTTTGACCATGCTATGGGAGAATTACAAAAAGCCAACGACATAGTAAATGTATTACGAAATGCTTTTACAGGTACAGGTAATACTGGAATAAAAAATAAAGGAACCCAGTTAGGTTCAGTAGCACAGCAAGGTAAAAGTAAATCTGGATATTCCTTACCAAGTAATGCCCAAGAAGGTTTAGGTTCTATATTAAGTTTAGGCTTTGGAGATACGAAAATTGCCGCGACAATGGCATTAGAAGCCGACATTGCTTTGGGTTGCGAGTATACAAGGATGGCCTATAGTAAGGAAGCAATGTTTACATTAGAAGGTATAGATTTAAACCTTAATAATCTTCTTAATATAGCAAGAATTGATCCGGATAAGGCAGTAGCAGTAGCCAAACAAAAGTTTGATGTTGATAAGAAGGTCCGAAAATTAGATAAAATGCTTAATTGTATGTCAAGTATATGTGATGGTTCAACAGATATTCAAAATCGAATAGATAAGTTGGACAAATGCGTTACAGGAATAGGCTTACGTTCTGGTGGAGGTATTGATGTTGTTAAGCCAAAACCGACAGCAACTATTAAACCGCCAGCAAAACCGAGTATGCCTGTCCCACGTGCACCATTAGGTGGCTGGGGAGGTTCATTTAAGAAATAGGAGAATGATATGGGTGATTGTGCATATAGAATGGATATGGCTGCGTGTACCGCGTCTGCATGCCATCTATGGGATGCTGGAGAAGGTGATTGTACTCATAATGTAAATACGAAATCAAACAAAAAACTTTTAACTGATATTTTGGCAGAATTAAAAGGTATGCACTCTACAGAGAAGGACATACTTTCCACAGAGAAGGACATACTTTCTACAGAAAAAGATGTCTTAAAGTATGTCAAACATATTCATGATGCCCATTGGCATGTTAGAAATCATAAAGCGGAAGAAGTACCCGCAGGACTGGGTAAACCCCCACAGACCCCGCCTTTGGCAAGTGCGTTAATGAATGAATATATGGGTAAGGAGGACAAAACAGGAAATGGTCAAATCTATGGTCATGATTATCACGCTTCTGATCCACCGCCAATGCTTAAAAATATACAAAACATGGATGATTTTCCAGAATCGCCTGCAAAACCATGGAGTACGATTGTTGGAGAAAATCCATAAGAGGAAATATAATGAAAATCAAACTGGATAAATTACATACATTATGGTATGAAAACGAGTCTGGTGACGTTCATGAAGTTAACTATGGTAAGGGCGAACCAGAAACCCCTCCGAAGGGTTATGTTTACCAACATTCCATGTTCCCTACGCAATTGACACATAACATTCTTAGGGATGTTGTTGAGGAAGAAGTCGCCGCTTGTAAGCATCCTGATAAACATGTTGTTCCAACATCTGGATGGATTGATGGAATGGAAGGCCGCGAGTGTAACAAATGTAAGGGTTCCCAGGTTAAAAAGAAAGAAGTTGATTGGCCAAAGAAATGGGATGCTAATGGTTCTCGACAAGTTATGGCTTTTAATATGGGTTGGTCAGAGGATCTTGCAATGGGGCTTACAAATTCTGGTGACTATACCTTGAGCCAGGCAATCCTTATTGCGGCTCAATCTTGTGAACGATGTATGAACGTCCTTATTTATGAGCATGTTACTAAAGATGATGGGTACCCAGAATATTCTGACGAATGGAAAAAGACAAATACAGAATGTGCATTTTGCAAGGACGAAAAAGCAGTAAAAGCAAAAATAATGGCTCATGCTATTGCTCTTGGACCTTACGAAGAAACTCGGATAGTTAGGATGGTTTCTAAAACGAAAGGTTTAGGAAGAATAGCCAAAATTATAATCGAACGTAAATCTTTGAGGGAGAAACATCATGCCAGGTCAAAGTAGATTAACCGACATTACAGTAGGTATTTGATACCACGGACTTCCGTGATGCCCTCACCCCTGAGTTGGCATCAGGATAACCGGCTCGTTGGGTCGGTCCGTAAATGGTTTACTTGCGAGTAGAGCGCCTATTGATCTTGCAGTACATTCTTGTCCTCATTGTGGTTTAAATATGTGCGTTACAGGATCAATGGATACTAATACAGATGGTTTTTTGGATCATAGAATCGGTGATATGGTATGTGAATTTTGTGGTGTTGGTGTTACTGTAACTGGTTCTTGCGATGACTTCGACAATGGTTAGGGAGGTAAAATGAAAAATTTATTTATTTTATTTTTACTATTTTTCTGTAGCTGTGCTTCCGTTAATTACTCTCCAGACGTTGGCGGTTACCCGCGGCCCCCAAAACCAGACGCTGGTCCAATTGCTATTGACGAATTTTTTGCATTATTTTTTAAACAGAACGTGGAACACATTTTAAATGACCCAGAAATTGGCTTATCCGTTGTTAGGGCGGACAGTCAAAAAATAACAACTGAACCAGTCGAGTATGTTGGCATGGAGAAGGGGGTTCTTTGGTGGAAGAAGAATTATCAGGAACGAACAAGTTATACCATTGTCGCAACTGGTTGGGAAGAGAAAGCGATTGAGATTTATGCCCATACTCAACATAGACCCAATGAAAATTATCCTTGGGAAACTACATGGACTGAAGAAGGCCTAAAAAGAACCAGAACATTGCTTCAAGCGATTGTTGAGAAGATACCAACTGTACCAGTGTTACGACTTAAACCTTCTCAACCTACGAAAGGTGCGACACAATGAAAGTAAGTAAATTACAGGCGATATTATCCATAATTATTGTTACTGTTTTCACTTTAGTAACAGCCATTATAGCATTGACTCCTGTCATTGCAGGTTACCCAATTGCACCTTTTAAAGAGCATTTAAAAGATTGGAGTTCCATGTATTCTGGTATAATAGGAATTCTCGTTGGTTATCATTTTCCAAAAAAGGATTAAGTAATGGGAAAGACAGTTAAAAAGACAATAATATATTCTGATGTAAATTCACATAATCCCACCAAGTATCATGAGGTGCATAACATTGATGCTATTCGTCAGAGTATTGAAAATATTTTAACCATTGTTAAAGGTACTGTTCATTTCGCAAGGAATTTTGGTGCTTCAATCCAACCTATTTTATTTGAACCAATGGACGATGCTACCGAGTTACTTATTTTTCAACGAGTAGTTGAAGCAATAGAACAATGGGAACCAAGAGTAAGGGTAGATTATGCCGCAACAAGGATAATTGCTAATTTTGACCATCACCAATACGATGTTGAAATTGCTTACTATATTATAGGTTTTGAACAGTTACAGTACGTGGAAGGTTTCTTTGAACAAAAATCTAAACAAGGATACTTGGAATAATGCATGGTATAGATACAACATATGAAACTCCGGAAAGATTTGATTTAGGTAAATTTATTCGTTATGATGAAAAATTACAATCATACGATGTTTTTGATTCAAAACTTTTACGAACTTTACAGGACCATCCGCCCAAAGGAGAATTTGTAATACAGGCTGAGGAGTACGCTCCTGACGCTGTTACATATGAGATTTATGGTAGTGAACATTACTGGTGGACATTATTGTGGTATAACAATTTGGACTGCATTGATGACATTATAACGGGAACAAGATTACGGCATCCAAGTCTCAAAGATTTGGAGAGAACCTACTTTTCGTTACGACAAGCGAAACTTAAATAGGGGTAAGTTATGTCTGATTTTTCAACTTTCGTAAATAAAATTTTAGGCCTTGCAAAACAATTTCTTGGAGATAAACTTCCAATATCCGATGTTAGCCAAATCTATGCTATGCTCGGACCAGGGATAGGGGCAGCCGCTCCTTTCCTTCCCATGGTTCCAGAAATTTATCATATTGAGATTGATGGGGAAGAACCAATAGCAAAAGTTTTAAATGCTCTTTGGACTTCTGATTGCGGTAAGGCTAAAATAGAAGTATTAGAAAAACTTGTGGCATTTTGTGATCTTGTTGCTACGCAAGTAAGTGGGATGGAAAGGGATCCAAAGTCAGGGACTGTTAGTGTAACACCTTCTATTGTCGAAGCATGGATTGAGGAACTGTGGGGAATTTTTCGAGATTTCTTTTCCTTTATATATAACCAGGGTATTGATAAAGTTAAAGGAGATTTTATAGAGGATGCTTGTAATATAGAGGATCTTGCAACCGAAGAGTTTATAACAGAATGTTTAAATTTGAGTGCAAAATTCATGGAAGCAATCATGGCAAAGAAGGAAGGCAGAGAACCAAATTTTGCTAATGTACCTTCCATTACCACTATATTACCACAAGAAACTCTTGATTTAGCATTTAAGGCTGCTGGTTATGTAAGAGAAATTTTATCTTGTACCAATATAAGACTATTTTTTGGCTCCTATCTTGTTAAGCTGTGGGAGAAAGTAATATCTTATCCAGTTGTTCTGATAATATTCTTTGTAGCGGCTCGTCCAGAAAAAGACCTTGTATTCCGGAATGAACCTCAGCCAGATCCAGAAGCAAGGGTAGAGGATTTTAAGGAAGAGATTGTAAGTGTTATAGTCTACCTTAGAAATTATGTACTTCAAATTATTGGTGGTGCTGTACCAGGTCCAGTTGAGCCTGGTAACCCAGATGACATACTTGGTAAGTATACTGTAAGTTTTCGTTGCGTAGGGATGGAAGAAGCAGTTGTTTCATTTCCATTGTCTATTGAACAATCTAATCAGGGTGTATTTGTTGGTAATGGAGAGGGAGATGATTATAGTAACGGCCAACATTTTACTGTTTTAGTAGAAGGAATTTATTATCCAAGTTCCAATACAGTGGCAGCCAGATCAACACAATCTTTTGCTGACGGTAGAGTTCGCATTGATGAATTTAGAGGTGCTTTTGGTGCTGATGGTATGCCATGGACAAGAGGTACGCAAATTCAAAAAACTGGTTGTGATGGAGAGTTTTTACTTGTTAGGCTTGGTGGCGGGCCTAAACCACAACCAACAATTGTTGATGAAGGTATTTATTTCTATAATCCTACAAAATTTATAATTGCAGAACAATGGAAACCAGCAGAAGAATACACAGGATCTTCTTTAGAACTATTGCAAATAAGTTCTGGTGAACTTATAGTTAAGGAAGGGACAATCGAGCAAGGAGCAAATTCAAAAGTTGTTTCTGGGATTGAAGTTCCAATAGCCGCTAATGGGGTATACCGATTTGTTCGTATTGATACGAGTAAGCCTACTTCTCCTCCATTATTTGAACATAAGGAAAACGGTAATTTTTGCCTACAACTACTTTCTGTTGATGATGGGATATGGGTATTACAGGGTGGAGCTGCCCCTGCCCCAGTTTTTAGTAAATGGCCAGATAACTTGTGGGTACTACGAGGAATAAGTACACTTGATGCTTTTGGTTTACATACAAGAATTGGTGGGGAAACGTATGCTACCTATAGAAATCCAAAACAGTGGGAGATAAAATACGATGCTGAAACATATATATTAGAAGGTTACCAAGGAAATGCAACTAAGCAAATAAGATACGAACATTCTCCTTTTGCTGATATACCTTATGGACAGTTTGGAAGCTCATCCGTGTATGGTGATGTTTTTATTATACCTTACGATACGGAAAGTGAATGGGGTTCTTTTCACAAGTATGAAGTAGAAGGCTTTTTTGGGCAAGCGAAAAATGCCGCTTGGCACGATGACGACCAAATTCAAGTAGGTATTTGGAGGTTTAATCTTGACGCAGATGATGATAATTTAAAAGAGGCTTATATTACACCACGGGGTGAATGGGTAGAACAGTTCATTCCTCCAGAAATACAGATTGAATATAACGGTAATATTCAAGTTATTGACGCAGGGGTAAAACTTGTAATTAAAAATAGTAAAGGCGAAGTAAAGGTTGAGGAAGACCTTTTAGTTAACTCAGGAACATTTACTTTTCCACTATCCGCTATGGGTACAGATTCGATAGGAGAAATTGGTCTTACAATTGCAAGTGGAAAAGGTATAATTGATTTTAGTCATATTAAATTTAAAGTTGGTACGTCAACTTTCTTTTCTTTGCTTGCTCCTATTACAGAGGATAGTTGGTCCGATAAACTTTATGCTCTTGGTGCACCAGACAATCATAACGCTGGCTATAATGGTTTTTACGAGATACTATCCTTTGGTTCCTGGGCTAACCATAATCCTACTTTTATATCAATGAATGGTGAGCAAAAAGCAATCTGGCGTTCACCTAACCCAGATGAAATAAATGCTGCCGCTGGTTGGAGGATAGGTGATGCTGTAACGTTGTCTCCTCTTTGGTACTCGGATAGTAGTACAAACATTTGGCAAGTTTATCAGGGTGAAAGTAACCTTATGCTTGCTAAAGTACGAAGTGTAGACCCTGATATTGGTTGGATAGATATTCCATCAGCAGGGATTGCAGGAAAAACATTGTTTATGCAGTCTGGCGCAGATGCTTCCCAATATACATTTAATTTATCCCATATTGATTCTGCCTGGGTTCAAGTTTCTAATAATGAAGAATGGCAGAAAAGATTTAGACCTACAAAGGTTAAAATATTCTTTACGTTTGAAAAAGGTTTTATCGCTCCTGCCCCTCAGTTACGTTTTGAACTTGGTTGGGGAGATTTCTCAATCGCTGGAATAAATAATACAGACGCAGGATGTTGTTTTAACCCGGAGTCCGCAACCTTTGACAAAGATGCAGGAGAGGAATGTTCTGTGGAACTTGGTACTGCTACTTGGGATGCTAATAAAGATTTTGAATGGTTTAGGATAACAAGATTAAATATTGCAGAGTACACTATAAAAGTTACCGGATTCAGATTTTATATTGAAGAATAATCCTTAGGGCAATAAGAGGTAATATTATTATGGACTTAACACAGTTAATAACACCATATATTCCAATGATACAGCAACTCATGAGTAGTTCCTTGCAAGGAGTTGATGTTGACCAAATAAAGCAAACCATACTTTCTGGAAGTAAAGATGAAATTATGGCTCTGCTTGACAACCCAATGATTAACATTCCTTTAACTCTTATACTTAGGGTTTTCGATTGGGATTTATTTCTTGGTCTTTGCCAGGGTGGCTCACCTCCTGATAAGTGTATTCATCCAGATGACTGTAACAAAGAAGATGAACCAGTTTGTGATAAAGAACATTTGAATTTGTGTGATGGTACGGAAACTTGTCAGGAAATGGGTGGCTATTGGTATAATGATACTTGTCATAAGGAACCGAAAGTAGAAGAACCGGATTGTACGGAAGAGAATAGAGCAGAATGTTACGGGGAGGATGAGTGTGCGGAAGTTGGTGGTTATTGGTATAACGGAGAATGCCATGATACGGAGGAAGAAGAAAAACCTGACATTGACATTACTCCTGCGCCATACGGGGGTATGTATTTAGGTAGGGATATTCCAGCACACCTTATTAAAGGGTTAATTATTGATCCAAGATCGCTTTCTCATTCAAAAATTATGGAAGATTTAAAGCGGGATGCCCTTGCTCGTCCAGATGGCATGCGATGGAAAGATTGGTTGGATTCCTCTACAGGTACAATTATACTTCGATGGATTGCAGCCGTAGCAACCTACGATGTATTTAAAAAGATTGTAAACAGGTATGAAAATTCTTTGGAGTTTGCAAGACATACATCTTCTATTTATGAGCATGCCTTTAATAGAGGCTTTTGTGCTTCACCAACAGGTTGTGCAATTATTGAAATTACTTATAACAATCCATCTATTGTTCAACATACCATTGTACAGGATCAGCATATAGGCTACATGGGAGAATATGGTGTATATTCCTTAGAGACAGTTTCTTTTAGTGGTTTACAAAAAGTAAAAGCGTGTGTAGGATTTCTTAATGAGTTTGTAAAAGATTTTGCTCCACTCGCAAAGTTTACAGAACTATCTTTTGAGTGTCCTCACCAGTACATAGGCGCAGAAATGGAACGTATGACAGCCGATGGCGAAGAGCAGTTCCTTTATTCAGATTTAAACTATTTGAAAAATATTGAAAATAGTATGATTTTAAGGAGAATTATTCCTAATACATCCATTTCTTATATAGGGAATGGTACAACAGGTTGGTGGAAAAAAGATGTTCAACAAATTAAATATAGATGTTTATCCTATAATGATGATATGGATAAGGCTGTTACTGGATCTATAACATCCCTTGTGGATCCAGCCATCACTACTATTAAGGTTATATCTCCTGCCACTTATGCTTTATCTGATGAAGAACTTCGAGGTACGGCAATTTACTATCCTCTCGATGGTAGAATTGTTACTGCCCAGGATTATGAAGTTTCCATAATGAAATGGTTCGGTGGTGTGCTATGTGATGTATTTTCTTATAATTCAGATCCTCATGAAGAAATATGTCTTTTGGCTGATGATAACTATACGGAAGGAAACCTTGCTCAAGTTAAGGAATTAGTAGACAGTAAAAGAGGATTAGGAATTTCTAACCATTACTATGTATTTACTAAGGATATGGGTAAAGATTATTTTCCAAAATTTAAAATTCATGCAAATGTTTTTTCAGAGGAATTGTACTATCAGATAAACGACTGGTTAAAGAAAATGACTTTTAAATTTGCAAGATTAAGAACAACATTGGATGCAACGGTACTCGCAATTAGATTAACAAATGAATTTAATGTGGATATCTATCCTAATACGGAAGAGTTTGTAAATTTAGAACCATACGAGTTTTTGAAAAACCTACAGGCGTCCATAGGTACTTTTACTTATATGGGAGAAGAGGTTAAATGATATCCAGTTTAGAACTACTTCCAAGAGAACTTAAAGGAAGCGAACTTTACAAATTTGTATCTGTAATGTTGGATTCAGTACGCTCTCCTGTGGATGATAATGTAATTCTTAATGTTGATCCGCTTGTTTTAAAACTTTTTAAAGAATCCAATGATTTGGAAGCAGCCGTCGCTTATTTTAATACTCTTATTAAACCTATTATAGGAACACGGTTATGCGTTGAAAACCTTATTAAAATGGTTTCGATGGACGCAACGGTAGTTGAGTGGTTTCAAACCACCTTCTTAGGTAAGCCCTGCAAATTTCAAATATATGTTGAAACTCCTCCTAAAGATGTTGACATATTAACCCTCATTGATTTGATAATGCTTATTAAAAATGAGAGGTCCTGGCTACTTTCTATAAGCATGGATAGTTGCGTTGGTAGATTTGTATGGGATTACACTGGATGGGACTATGGCATGTGGTCCGATTTAGAGGGGTTAAGTTATCGCGGTGTAACAATATGTCTTGTAACGAATGTTTATGGGCATTGGGATTGGCGAGAAACAAATGAGGTTGAAACATATCCTACTGGTATTAGTACATTACTTTATGATCGGCAAGGTTTTAATAAATCTTTTCGAGAGATGTGGGATTATTCAAAATGGGACTATTGGAATCCTATTCCAATAGGTTATCCAAGAGCATGGGTAAGTAAGACAACTATTGGCTTCAGTCAAACTACAAGAGGTTGGGTTGGGCCGTGGGAATCTTATGGACCGTGGGGTGGATGGGATTATGACTTAGATAATAAAATTTATATTGATGCCGCTTGTCGAAGGGAAATGCTTATAATAAATAGAGAACCCTGGGGCATTGATACTTGGCAGTTAGACAATTGGGATTGGAATTGGAAAGTAGACCCAGAAAAATTAAATGCTTCTGGTGCATGGAATGATGATTTTGGTAGAGGTCCCGCGGGAAGAGTTCCGTGGGGTGAGGACCAATTTTTATTTGAGGATCTATGGTCTCCTGAAGGTGTCATTGCAAAAGGTGTTTGGGGAGAAGATAAGTATGGTCTTGGTCCAACAAAGGGGCAAGAGACTTGGGACAAAGATGGTTGGGGTCACTATGGAGATAGATTTGATCAAGAACTTACTCACCTTGATCATTTTGGTGTTGGTCCGGATGGTGTTTGGGCTTGGGGTAACGATGACAGATATGCTTCAAGGGCTGATTGGCCTTTACTTGTAAGAAGTCAAGATCCATGGACTAAAGATAATTATGGTGAAGGACCCCGAAATAGGGAATGGTGGAAAGACGATATATTTAACTGGGACGATAAATGGTCAAAAAATGTTAGATTTAATGGACACGCTAAAGACCATTTTGGTGCACCAGGAATTATAATAAAACCAATTCCAGATCAGTTTGCTCTTAATGACTCATTTCCTAAGGGAACTTGGGATATGGATGAAGGTTGGGATGAAACACAATGGGATAATCTTATAGGAGAATATGCTGATGACAGATTTGCTCCCGCTTGGGAATCGTGGATGGGAGACCGACTTGCTTATACTGATAAATTTTCTCCTGAGACTTGGAAGACTGGTCTGTGGGATCACGGTAGTTTGGATTCAATGCAGTATTCGACTGGTGATACTTCTTTTACACCATGGAACGATGATGCTTGGGGAAAAGCAATATCAATTTTAGAGTCTTGGGGCAAAGATAAATTTTCAAATTTTGATGGTTGGTTTGATGGTAAGTGGGATTCTGGCTTTGTTGCTGAATCAGATAGACTTGCCACCGATGTTATGTGGAGATCGCAAGTTCCAGACGAATGGGGTAATGGTCCTGCAGAATATCTTCAATGGGTAGATCATTTCGCTTACAATGATATATGGTCGAAAGATGTAAATTTTGTTCCTGTAAGGTCTAATACTAATCCTGATACTTGGGGAGAAGTTGGTATACCTTCGAGAGTACGTTGGGGTCGTGATTATTTTAGATGGTATCAATGGGCAGAACGTCCTGTAACTTGCCAATGGGACTCAGATAAATTTGGGGATGGCGGGCATAAGACAGAGATTATTCAAGACAAATTTGCCTTTGGAGATACTTTAGCCCGTAAGGAACAATGGTATATTTACTCTCCTGATTCATGGGGGGAATCTGATTTAGTAACAAATTGGGAGCAGGATACGTTTGGCTTTGGTGATCATTATGTATTAGGTACCTGGAACGATAAATTAAATGGTTGGGACGAAGGTCAGTGGGATAATGTTACTGGTCAATGGGCTGGAGATACTTTTGGTATATCGAAACATTCCTATAAACCTTGGAAAGAGGATAATTTTGCTTTTCAAGATCATTTCTACCATAAAGAATGGTCAGATTCATCTTATGATAAAGGTACTTGGGATACTTATGCTTATGATACAGGTAATTGGGCTGGCATAGCCTGGGATGACGATCAATTTGCAGAACTTTTAATAGACTATGATCCTTGGGCTGGTGACCAATTAGCCTATGGGGATAGATTTTTTGGTACTTACGTTAATAATGGTGTATGGGATCAAGAACTTTGGGATGCAAGTCAATATAGTGTAGGAGGATTAGGTAAGCCAATTTGGGGTAAAGACTTCTGGGCTAATCCAGACTCGTTTTACGATGATCCTTGGGCCGGTGATACGTTTGCATGGAAGGATAAATGGGAAGAAAATAAAACATCCACAGGTATATGGGATAGTGGTACTTGGGATGTAGATACTTATAGTGGTGGTGGATGGAGTGGTCGTTGGACTGATGATGATTGGGGGCAAGGACCACCTCACATATCCGATAACTGGAAACGAGATGAATTTGCCGAAGAAGATAAATGGATGGCAGAAACATTTGGTAAAGGTTTGTGGGATTTAATGTCCTGGGATAGAGATGAATATGATTCTTCTGTTGAACAAGGTTATTTTTGGAAAAATGACCATTTTGGTAGGGGTCCTGATATCCCTGCTAAATGGGAAGAAGATAGATTTACCTGGGGAGATTCCTTTTGTCATGCTGAATGGTCTGGTGGCGTATGGGATTTTGATGAATGGGATAAGTTTTATTGGAATGCTGGATCTTTTAATGGAGACCGTTGGGGCAAAGCCATTACTAACATTGGTCCGTGGGGTGATGATAATTTTGGAGCTGGTACACATCACGATGGTCCTTGGGATAATAATGTATGGAGTAAAGGCTTTATTTGGGATCATGTTAATTATATGTGGACAGATGATTTCTTTGGTGAAGCCGTACTATCTGCCAAAAATTGGGGAGAAGCAGATGAATGGGGTCTTGGTCCAGATGCTATTATAGGTTGGGGTGATGACCATTGGGAACAAGGAGATAAATGGGCAAGCGGTTTAGGTTCAGGGATGATTGTTGAATGGCATCCTTGGTATAAAGATTTTTTCGCTGACGATGACACTTGGGCATCAGGTAGATGGGATTATGGTACTTGGGACGAAAATACATCCGAATGGGGTGGTGATTGTTACGGCATTGGCCCTGTAGGCTACACAGCAACTCCCGTAAATCCATATACTGGTGACACAGATGGGTTAGATACTTTTCAGCCAGATCATATTAAAAAAGATATTATTTTACCAGATGGCTATGCGTGCCAGGATAAGTTTTATTATGACTCTTATAGTGGAGATAGGTGGGCCGCTTTACCCGATCTATGCGATTGGTCTGATGGTGTATGGGATATATTTTATGCAGGCGATAGATTTAGTGGTGTTGATCACTTTAATCCTGTAATAGTGGATTCATGGGATGTTCAATTTAAAGGTATAAGAAATAATAAAGTGCCTCCACCTGTAATACCTTTACCAACAAATACCCCATTAGGTGGTACTGGCGATGGTGCAGAAGTAACAAAGAATCAAGAAATAACTTTGGAGACAATACCTCCAGAGTCCATTATAAGGTATCGTTTTAATGACGGTAGTTGGTTAACGTATAATCCTGATAGCAAACCTATTATAGTAGAGGATTGCATACTTACCTTTAAAGCTCTTTCTCCAGACCCAACTAAATATAGAGATTCAGAAGGGGAAAAATCTGTTGCTTATATAACGGCAAAAGAAGTCCTTGTGGCACCTGTGATGTCATTTGGTAACTCTGCACCTAATACAACAGAAATTCCAGAGGTAGACACAATAATTCTTGAAATTTTAGAGCCGCAGGATATACTTTACAGATGGGATGGTGGAGACTGGCTAACGTATTCCGTGCCTATACAATTACTGGATAACCTTGGTGACCATACATTAACATATTACACAAAATCTGTGGACACTACGTTATATGTAGACAGCGAAGAAATAAATTTTTCTTGTACCGTTTTTCGAGAGGTAGTATCAGAAAATATTTATAGGTTTACTGAATTTGAGGAAGCAAGGTCTGGTGATTGGACTAACCCGGCTAATGCGGTTGATGACGGTGAGGATACTTACGCATCAATTTTTGTTACCAAAAATACAACCTCTACTAATCTTATTGCAAAAACGTCAACTTACGATGATACAGGCATAGGAAGGATAAGTAAGATCGAAGTAGGTATTGAAGCGTATAGGGAACATTCCGCTTTAACTCCTGTTATAAGTGTTTATTCGGATTCCGGATTACTTACAGAAAAGACTTTTGACCAACCAATTTCTTCTTCTGATCCGGACGTATATGTTTTAACCGATGTAACTTCAACTATTAGTTGGACGTGGAATTTGGTTAAACAATTAAGGATAGAAATTGGTGTGAGTAATACAGGAACGTCTGATGGTAGGATGTACTTTGATAGGATTGCTATAAAAGTAACATCTGCCATAAAGGAAACGTAAAATGGCAAATGTTAAAATGTTAATACAAGACAAATTGGCTTACGCAAAAACCCACCAAATTATCTGGGATAACGTAAGCAATTCAATCCATCGACTCACCACACGTATAACACCAGAAACTTGCTTTGAGTTTATACGGATTTTTAATTCCGCTTGTACTGATACCGCTTTAAACTATATTTGTAAGCGTGTTTATGAAGATGTAATGGATATCAAAGTAAATGAAAATGGTAAGAGGGAAATTATTTCCGATTGGCGAAAAAAGGCTTGTGAGCAGTATTGCCCAACATTTTCTACTTGTACTGTATCGGGAAACTCGGCACATTCAAAAACTATAGGATTTTTTGATTATTTAAAAAGTGTGGATGTTAATAATCTTACTCATTTTCAAAGGACGCGGATTAGAGAACTTGCTTTAAAATTTTCAAATGATCCTAATGTAAAGAAGCGGTTGGGATTATCGGTTGTTGACTATATGAATAATTATTTATTTAAACGAATGTAAGGAGGAGAAAATGGCTTTTAAAATTACAGCAGAAGAAAAGAAATGGCTTGAGAAAAGGAGAGAGGCCAAAGCAGATTGGGAAAAAACTCCGCAAGATGTCGCGGTGTATGACCTTGCCCCACTTCAAAAACGGTTCGCTGGCATTATAAATACTATGTCAGAAGGGGACATTATGCAGGGTAAAAAAGGTCTTAACTCGATGATAAAAGAACTTATAAAGATCAACAAAGGGTTGGCAATTTAAGAACCGTTACTAACACGGAACGTAAATTTTATTAAAGGAGGATTTTTACAATGGCTACAACTTACAATTGTTACGCACTTACCGGCGTAGGAGCAAGGGTTCTTGCTGACGTAGTGCAGGTTTCCATCGCAGACAAAGACAGGGCATTTGTGGTTATGAATGGGGAAATGGTTTTCTTTCAGTATGATTCAAATTCAATTGCTCCCCACAATGTTACAACACCACCGTACAGTGTTCGTCCAAATGACTTTGCAAGCGCAGGTGTTTGGGTAGAACAAATGCCAAGACTTCCAGCCCTTGCAAACGGAAAAATATGGTTAGGTACACCTTCAGGTATGCCAACGCAAACAAATAACTTTGGTAAACTTGAAGATGACGTTCAGCCAAAACTTGGTGGCAATCTTGCTTTAAATCAGAAACTTGTTTTTCTGGAAAAAGATATTGCTGTTGACGAAGCAGCCGTTGGTGAAGCATCAAGAGTAAACATTGGTGAAAATGCTCAAGGATTCGCTGCTCCTCTCTACATTGCTCCTAACCAAAATTATAATACTTGTAATGCTGGTTCGGCTGCTACAATGCCATGTGTTGCCCTTGCCCTTGAGCAAGGTACAGGTCAAAGGGCCGTTCTGTTAAAAGGTTTCATTCGCAAGGATTCTTTTAACTGGGTTGTTGGTGGAACAAATGGTATTATTTATATTCACACAAACACTGGTGTTCTTACACAGACAAAGCCCGCCAATCCAGGTGAACGTGTTCAAGAAATCGGTGTTGCTGTTACTGATAAGATTATGTATTTTAATCCACAAACAGCCATGGTAGTTGTTTAAAAAGGCAGTATAACCCATGATAAAATGGAATGGCACATATTTATTTGGCTTTGTCGATGAAGGCTCTACACAACCAGGGTTTCAATTACCTGTCGCCGTTATAAATGACAAGTTCTATGCTCCCCCGGACTTCACTATTGACATGGGCGGCGGCCCAGCCTCTATGATATTTGATGGCACAGTAAGTGAACAGGGGGAGTACGTCTGTACCAAATTTGATATAGTTGGGTCTGGTATGGACTTTAGCAGTTCCTCCTTTACCGGTAACCTATATGAAGATGGCCATGTAGATGGCCTCTTCAATAATGGTATGGGTCAAACTGGAGCTGTTATAGGGAACAAAATCATTGGGGATGACAAATCAAGAATAGACGAAGGCATAGCTGATTTTGATGGTATTTGGGATCTGGGGATGGTTGTGGATGGGGAAGTAGAACCACAGTTTTCCGTACCTTACCTTGTTGAAGCAAATGTGTTTTACACAGTACAAGGTACACAAGTAGATTTCGGTGGTGGACCACAAGCAGTTGAATGTGCAGGTATTATAGGTAAAGATGGTAAGTTTGAATTTCTGCACTTTATGACTACTGGGCCGGGTAATGTTTTTGTTGATATGTGTAATCCTACTGATGAATGGGCGCCAGGAAAAAATGGTGTGACAAGTTCTGGTTGGTTTCATGCTGATGGCTCAGTTGACGGCGCTTGGTCAAATGATCTTTTTGGGGAAGAAACCCAAACAGGTTATTTTAAAGGTGGACGACAATCAAAATTCGATGGTTTATGGGATATATGGTTTACACAACCAAAGGATGGTGATCCTAACGTCTACAATACAGTTGCATCTTTGCAATGGAAAATAAAGGGAGATACTTGGAGTACTCCACCAGGTTATAAAGTTGATTACGGAGAAGGACCGAAAGATGCAAAAATTTCTGGTGCAATTGACGAAGTTGGTAATATTGCTTTGCTGAATTACATTTATGATGGTAATGATCTTACCAATTCAATTGCTTTTTCAAATATAAAAATTGATGTTAATACTCAACTTATGTCTGGTGAGTGGGACGAAGACCGAGAAGGTAAAATTATACCTGGTAGACTTGGTGGTCGTAGACATAACCCTGCAACTGCTGATTTCTATGTAACAGGGGTTTATTATCCTTTTACAGTAAATGGAGGTTATTTTATTGTTGGAGAAAATGATGGTAAAACCTTGCTTACTAATTTTAAAGGCTACGCCATACGATGGGAAGAAAGTAATAAATGTTGGTTTATAACAAATGATTCAGGTAATAAATTTTTTAAGAATGAAGGTGTAACAAATCCATGTGGTAATGGTCGTATGGGTAATTGTGAGGACTGCACTGGGGATTGTGGCGGAACTTGTAACTGTTTTAACATTTATTCCGAAAATTGTATGAATGATTGTCAGGATTGCCTATGTAATAAAACTTTTGATGAAGTATCAATTACTTTAACTAAACATTTACAAGGTTATTGGGAATCTAACAATGAGGGCGATGGTGACATAGGTAAAGGGGATTGTTTTGTCTCGAAAGAACATATTACAAATCCTATTATTTTTGCAGAATTTTTCACAGATGGTACCTATGATTCCGAGTATCTTAGTATTTATTGTAATGCAACTGGAAATAGTTCTCCAGACGAAGATAATTGGATAGCAATTCAAGATGGTAAAGGTAGGATTCGTTCTTTAGCCCATTTTAGTTTAAATTCCAATGATCTTTCTATTCAGGACCACTGGGAAGTAGAATGTAAGTGTAAGGTTTATAGTTCTAATCTCGGTAAGGATTATAATTTTGGTATCTCCATGTATGCTAACAATTCAAATGGTTGTTCCCTTGTAAAGGAAGCGTTTGGAGAAGGGGATCTTAAATATATATTTAGTTTTGATGGGGATACTGACGAAACAAGGGGTGAAATTACTGATAACCGTACAGAAGCCCATATGAAATTTGTCAACAGAAATGGTTACCTTAAAGGTTACGTTAAAACAGCGGATGATGCTGACTGGATTCGTTGTGGAGGAGAGTGCGATTACATAACAAGACTTGAGGAGGGTAAAAAACCTCATGTTATGTTTGTAAATAATGTTTCGACTTCTGGCAATTGGGTTGAGGTAGACTACGAGTTTTTTATTATAAGAAACATTACAAAAAATTGGGATAGTCTTTATGACATTGATTTTTTCATAGGGCCTGCTGATAGGGGAGAAGTTATTTTTTCAATCCCAATTTCAATAAGTGATAATGATTGGTCTACGCCACCAAATTTTGTTGCCCAAATAAATAAAAATCCTGTACCACTTATATGGAAAGGTAGTATTGACACTTACCCTAATAGTGATTTTAATTCAACTTACGTTGCAATGGATTCTGGGAGTGGTTTACAAGATGTATCACCCCAAATTTATTTAATAGACGGTAAAATGCGCTCTACTCCTGGTTATATGAAAGGAGATTGGGCGAATAAATTACAAAATGTAAATGGGGCCTTTATAGGCAATAAACGCCAGCAGTTAGAATTTTTCAATGGCAATTGGATTTTACTCTTTATAGATGATAGTGACGACAAGAATGTTGTCATAAGATTTCATCTGACCGTATCAAATGGAAAATTTACTACAAGCAGAGAAATTTTTTCTGTGGATGGTGTACCACATACCGTCCAACTATATGGAGATGTTAAGGATTTTGAAAACAGTTTTACTGTGCTTATGCTAACAAATTCTCCGGGCTATATTGTAACTACATCCGCCTCCTACGATGGCGCAGATGAATCCGTTGCTTCTGGGTCTGGAATGCACATTGAAATAGAAGGATTTTTACGAGCGTATGGCTATATAGTAGGTACTGCTAAAGTAGGTATAACTGACATTCTTAATAAAGATGAATTTAATATAGTTGGTTATGCTTTGGAAGACGACTATACTGTTTATGATGGTACTTATGAATTACACTTTAATAGCCTTCCGGCTGGTAGGCCACTTGAAGAAACGGAAACAGTATTTACTATCCAAATAGTAGTAGAAAAAGGTGAATGGTATACTGTTGAAGGTACAACTATTGATAGTAATCCTGCGTTTATAGCAGGAAAAATTTTTAATAAGGAATTAGTAGTAGAATGTTTTGTTATAAATAATGTATATCAGTCGAGACCTAACCTTACATTGGATTGTGTTAGTATTTCCACTGATGGCTCTATAGGAGAGGAAGAATCGAGTTGGTCCGATGGTGATCCGTTCGACGGAGATAGAAAAATAGTAGGGATAAAAACAGGTGATGTGTCCGGGGCTGGTATTTATGATGGAGAGTATAATTTTGTTTTAAAGTATAAAGATAATTATACTCTCCATCATAAA
>Ga0233431_1000922_pt1 | contig 56776 bp, 47 predicted proteins | sample SI_118_April2016_FD_179867 | JGI IMG/M metagenome (GOLD analysis project Ga0233431, IMG submission 179867) | Seawater microbial communities from Saanich Inlet, British Columbia, Canada - SI_118_April2016_200_MG | ecosystem: Environmental > Aquatic > Marine > Inlet | place: Canada: British...
CCCTGGTGTCGCTTCGACTTCATCGGCCCCGACGGCCAGCCGTGGATCCCGTCTTCCGATGAGCTGCCCTCGTTTCGCCACCTCGACAACATCTCCTTCCTCTCCAGACTGCTGGACCGCTGCGTCGAAACCTCTGCCGGAGGGGAAAGAGAGCGGGCCGAGCACTGGCTGCGCTCGACCCTGATTGAAATCGTCGAAAGGGACCGCAGAGGCAGGAGCTTCGCCGGCACCAAAGGGGAGCAGGAATCCCTGGTCGACGACATCTGCGAACTGATCCGCCAGACCCCCGAAAAATGGTACCGCGTCGAGGAGTTGGCCGCCTATATGTATCTGACCCCCGATCACTTCATTCGCGTCTTCAAACAGGTGACCGGCCTCACCCCGGGGGAATACATGATCCAATCGCGCGTCGAGGCGGCCAAAAATCTGCTTCGCTTCTCCAGCCACAGCGTCACCCGCATCGCCGACATGCTCGGCTACCGCGACGTCTACTTCTTCAGCAAACAGTTCCGCCAGCGCAGCGGCCTCTCCCCCTCGGGCTACCGCCGCTCGGCCTAGGAGCGATCCTCCGCACCTGGAAATCCACCGCGCACCAACGCCATCGGAATGTGCACTCCTGGCGGAATCGAACTATATGAACTGATCGTCGGGGTCGCCGCGGATAATGGTGATCTGTCCCTTCTCCTCGAGGAGGCGCACCTGCTGGACGATGCGCAACTGTACCTCCTCCACCTCGCTCAGCCGCATCGGCCCCAGGAACTCCATCTCCTCGGTGATGAACATTCGCACCTTTTCCGACATATTGAACAGAACCTTCTCCTTGAGTTCTTCACTGGCCCCCTTGAGAGCGACGACCAGGTCCTTCTGGTCCACCTGCTCCAGCATCGCCTGGATCTCGCGATCGGTCAGCTTGGCAATATCCTCGAAGACAAACATCAGGTTGCGCACCGCTTCGGCCACTTCCGGATCCTGCCCATCCATCTGATCCAGCACATTCTTCTCCACCGAAGATCCCGTGCAGTTGAGCATGTCGGCTATCACCTTAGGGCCTCCGACATCCTGATTGCCTCCCAGCATATCGCGCAGCGAGGCTTCCAAGCTCTCCTCAATCTGCTTGATGACGTTGGGAGTGATATTCTCCATGGTGGCGATCCGGTAGGCCACATCCGACTGCATCCGCTTGGGCAACTGGGCGAGGATGCCACCGGACTGATTGGCATCCAGCTGCGAGAGGATCAGGGCGACGGTCTGTGGATGCTCGTGGGAGATGAACGGAGCGATCTGTTCGGGTCCCACATTCTTGAGAATGTAGAAACCGGAGGAGACCTTGCTGCAGACCCGATCGAGGATCTCCTGAGCCTTGCGCGGTCCGACCGCCCGTTCGAGAGCCGCACGGGCAAAATCGGCTCCCCCCTGACTGACCCACTCACCGGCCAACAGGTGCTGCTCGAATTCCTCGAAAACGCGGTCGATAAGCTCGTTCGAAATGTTCTTGAGACCGGTGATCGCCTGGGTGATCTCTTCGATCTCGTAGTCGGTAAGATGCTTCATCACCTCACCGGCGACTTCCTCACCCAGACCGACCATGATGACGGCGACCTTCTGCATAAGGGGAAGATCGGCTCCCCCCTCCGATTCCGCCTCCGGAGCCGCGCTCTCCACCACTGGCCCGGAATCATCCTCTATGAGCATAGTGCGCACGAGTTTGGCCGCATCTTCGGGCCGCTCGCGCACCATCTGCTGCACCCGCATCGAGATCGTCTCGTGGACCGTTCCCGGCCGTTTCCGAGTATCCCCCTCCGCTTTGGAAACGACTTCTTTCTCATCCACCCCTCCGCTGTCCCGAGTCCCGGCCGGATCTTCCTCTACCGTTTCACTTTCCCCTTTTTCAGTCGCCGATGCGACCTCTGATTCCGCCTCGACCTCCCCTTCTTCCTGCTCTTCGGAAACCTCCGCCGCTTCCTGAGTCCTGGCCCTGAACGCCGCTTCGGCGCGCGCCAGTTTTTCCCGGGCGGCCGCGACCTCCCGTTCCCGTCCCTCCGTGCTTTCCCCCTCTCCTTCCTGCAGGACAGAATGCGCCTGCCTCCATGTCTCGGAGGGATAGACCGACGCGGCGGGCATCTCTCCTACTTCAACCTGGGTGGGTGGAACCCAGTTCTTTACGACCGCCGTTTCCGGCCGTCCTTTCCGCATTCCCAGAATGCGGCCATCCGCGCGAGACTCTGACGTGCTCATGGAGATTTCCCTTCTTCTCTTCTCAGGCATCCATAGCGATGCGAAAACCGATAGTTGCGCGGGAGGCAACCTCTTTGACCCCCTCCCGATGCGTGACCCGCAGAGCGGCTCGGGTCTCCCCGAAACTGCCGCCGCGCACCACCCGCTCCTGACCCCCATCCGGCCCCTTGGGATTGGCGCCCGGTCCGACCTTGTAGTAGTCTTCGTCGTAATAGTCGGCACACCACTCGTACACGTTGCCGCACATATCCCACACCCCGTACGGGCTGCGCCCATACGGAAAATCGTTTACCGGGGTGGTAGCACCTATTGCGTTGTTGCCGTTACAGCGCTCTCCATCGACAAACCGATTACCCCACGGATAGTTGCGCTCATCCGTCCCCCGCGCCGCCTTCTCCCATTCCGCCTCGGTCGGCAGCCGTGCGCCCTTCCATCCGGCATACTCCTGGGCATCCCGCCAGGTCACATTGACCACCGGATGGTATCCTAAATCGGAGGGGTAGGTACCTTGCGACCAGTGGATCGGCGCCCCGTGGCCTGTGTTCTCGACAAACTCGTAGAAATCCAAATTGGTAACCGGGTATTGTCCGATGAAATAGGAACCTAGAGCGACCGAGTGCGCTGGCCGTTGGTTGCGGGGACTGTCTTCATCCCTCCCGCCCATGATAAACGGTCCGGCCGGTATATAGACCATACCATACTCGGCAAAGACCTGTTCCGAGCCCCTCTTCTCGGGAGGAGAAGTCGGTATAAAATCGGTAACATGCCGCTCGAGACTCGTCACCCGACAGGCCACCTGCTCCGTGACCACCACCACCTCGCCGGAAGCGAACGGATGGCCGTTCACCCTTATCTCGAAAGCCTCCCCGGCCAGCTTGTCCAGCTGGATGACATCCTGCAGCTTGATATCCCGGACCTGACTCAGCATCATCTCCTTCCGCCCCAGCTCCAACTCCACTTCCACGGGCATATCGGCCAGATGCTCGATATTATCCTTGCGGCACTGCAGTAGCTCCGCCGCCTTTTCGGAATCCATACTTTCCTGTGAGCTCATCCGCTCTACTCCTGATCCAGGAGTTCGGTCACCCGCACGCCGAAGTTCTCGTTGACGACCACTACCTCGCCGCGGGCGAACAGCGTGCCGTTGAGGTAGACATCGATCGGATCTCCCACCCGCTTGTCCAGTTCGATGAGGGACTGCTCTCCTATGCTGAGCACCTCATTGAGCGGCTTCACCGTTCGCCCCAGCCCCATCGACACCGTGACGGGCACATCCGGCAATCGCGATCCTGTGGTATCCTTTTTCTCTTCTTCTGCCATAGTAGACCTCTTCCTTTTATCTCCCTATCAGAAACAGTAGTAGACCACATTGAATGTGAAGTTGTAGAGATGTCGCAGGTGCCAGCACTCCTACTGCAGTTCGCGGGGCACCTTCCCCACGACCTGCAGTTTGATATCACCGCTCTCCGTGGCAAACGGATGCGCGTAGTATTTCGGCACGCCTCCCACGGAAACCACACACGGATCGCTCTGGCGACTATCCATGCAGATCACATCCCCCACCTGAATGCTCTCCGCCTCACCGAGAGGCAACACCGTGCGTCCCATTTCAGTAGACAACGGCACCTCCATCGGCCCCAGCCTCACTATATTCTGCTGCTCCAGCTCCTGCTGGTTCATCCGACTGGTGCGCACATACGACTGCTGACCCAGCCGCGGCAGGATCGACTCCAGCGTGAAAAACGGATAGCACAGACTCACCAGGCCACTGGCGTTTGTCGAATTCACCTCGAACGCCAGCAGCACGCAGATCTCGCTGGCCGCCGTGATCTGCATAAACTCCGGGTTCGTCTCCAGTTCGATGTCGGTGATCTCCACCCGCAAAATCGGCTCCCAGGTCGCCTCCAGATCCTCGATCACCCGCTTGGTGATCCGATTGATCACCCCGATCTCGATCGGCGTCAGCTGCCGCGCTTCCACCCCTTGGGACGATCCCTTCCCCCCGAAGATCCGGTCCACAAAGCCAAAGACCACCGGCATGGCAAAATCGATGATAGCCTGACCGGAAGTCGGTCCCAGAGTATACTGATACGAGCAGGACGGGTTCGACAGGGACATGATGAACTCGGCGTAGGTCGTCTGATCGATAAACGCCGTGTCCACGTCGACGACCGCGCGCATCGCCCCCGAGAACGTCGAACTCAGCAACCGCGCAAAGTTGTCGTGCAGGTTCTCCAGCGTGCGCATCTGATCCCTGCTGACCCGCGCCGGGTGCTTGAAGTCGTAGCTGATTACAGTAGGCGCTTCGGGAGCTTGCTCGGCTTTCAGCTCGCTCTTTTCGGTCTCCTTGTCCATCTCCTCCTCCTTCTCGCCCTCTTTTCCAGGATCTTGCTCTTCCTGGGCTGCACCAGATTCCTTCTCATCCATAGCGAACGCTCACTTCCCAATCTTCAAGTCGGTTCCACAGTCCTGAGAAATCCACCCGACAAAAATCGTCGAATCGCAGGTAATATACCGAATAGAATCGACAAAATCCCAATTTTCTGGGATAGCCATGGACGATTCCGCGCCCAGCTTCCGGAGGGACGGTCTGCTGTTGTGGAGTGACCAGCCAGCAGCGCGACCACCAGGGGTGCACTGAACCGCATCCAAACCGGCTCCGTCAGACCGCCTCCGCCTCCGATGGGTGATCGCGAAACAGCGATGGCAGGGAATACCTGTCGAGGAGATCGTCCTTCTGTGGAGATCTCAACGTCCCCGCTTTACATAAATACTATTTATTGGACAAAAAGAAACCCCGCCAGATTTTGCTCCAACGGGGATCTGAACTACTCAGTCTTCAAGTGAGTAATCCACCTTGAATTTTCCCCAGGATCGCTCCGATACGCTCGTTGAGACTGGCTCAAATTCAAGCATCTCGGAGAAAAAGGGCAGTACATACTCCCTCAATCGTTTCCCCGTACGGTTGGTGTGAGTGCCTGAGAACTCCTCATAGCTGTGTTCAATGCCAGCAGCGGTCAGAGCCTCAACCAGTGCTCTGGCTTCTCTGTTGTTTACGTCACCAACTACTTGTGAATCCCCAGCATCGAATCTGATCGCTCTTAGTTGTGAGATTTGCTCAGGAAATGATCTTACCATGGAAACCGGTTCGTATTGCAGCCAACGCTGCCAAATCTCGCCATCGCGGACAAGGGAACCGTCATCGTCTTCCCCCCAAGGCCAATCCACATAGATTGGGGGATTATCAGGGTTTGGAGAGAACGCCATGCCGGCAGAAAAGAAAAATTGATCTAAGAAACCAACCGACTCAAGCGCTGACTGGTCATCGGCTTTGGCAATTTCGTTTCCTTTGCGAAGCGGCCCTTCATTAAACGTCTGTTCGAAAAGAATGGTGAAATCAGGCCCTGTAGCATCTTGCCCATAGACGACAGAATAGATGTCGGGATGTTTGAAGGCCAGATAGATTGCGCCGTATCCGCCCATAGAATGTCCGGATATTCCTCGACTTTCCGGCTGTGGCAAAGTACGATACGTGTTATCGATGTATTGCACGAGATCGTTTGATAAATAGTCATCGTAATTTCCCAGCACGGACGTATTGTTGTACCAGGCGACCCACAAAGAGAGGGCTGATCCGTCTCCGCCATTGAGAACGTATGGATAGGCATCCGGCATCACTATGATCATCTCCCGCAGAGAACTGGCTTCAATGCCCTCGTCCATCACCTTCGGTATATAATGAGGACTGATGTAAGAGCTACCGCTTATCCACATCTTGCTGGATATCCCACCACCGTGGAAAAGGTATAACGTTGGATAACGCTTGGTGAGTTGGGCGTCGTAACTAGGTGGTAGGTAGATGAATACTTTCCTGTCCGCTGAATCCCCTACCAGATTATTTTCGAGAGCGGGGCTATAAAATGACTCTTCAACGACTCTGCCCTGAGCGAAGAGTTGGGTTGTCCCGACGAGCAAGACAGTGATTGTGATCTTTAGTAGCATACTATTACCTCCATGGGGATGGCTTCTCAGATTCGATTTCGGATCGGTTCGTATACTTAGCTCCCTCCTTGATTTACCCCACGATACGAAATATTCCCCAGCGCATCAACGACAAAGCCCCGCGGGATCGCCTGTGCTGGCCAACCTCGGGGCTGTGAGCATCGGATTCAACCTGATGTCCTATCTTTTCGCTTGAGTTAGAGATACTTTCCATGTATATGGAACTCGGAAACGCTTCTCTCCCCTGTAATAACACCTTGCACCCTCTTCAGAAAGGCCATCCCAAATTTGAATCAAAAACTGCATCCGTCGGGGTTGCGTGAGAAATGGTTCAGAAATCTCCCCTGCTCTCAGCATCCAGGCATGCCGTGACGCCGCCACGATTTCAGCCCGCCACGAATCACCTCGACCCCCGACGCCAGACTCGTTTCTCCTCCCTTTCCCTCGCCAAACACGGACACCACCGCAAAGGCCGCCACCTTGCCCGTGGCCATCACCGTATCCACCGCCGCCTGCACCTGCTCCATATTCGGCCCATTCGACTCCACGGTCACGTGATTGGGTACCAGCGACCCATCCAGCACGTCGGCATCGATATGTAGATAGATCAGGTCGCACCGCTCCGCCAGTTCCGCCACCGCCGTCGCTAGATCTTCGCCGCGAAAGCCCGGCGCCACCCTCGCCACCGTCACATCTGTCGCCTCGATGAGCTGCTCCTCGGGTGGATCCAGATTGCGCACATCGACCAGGATGATCCGCTCCGTCGGCAGCGGGACCGCCATGCGCGATCCCTCTCGCCAACCCGGAAAGGCCAACCCGGCGCACACTGCCACCGGCATCCCACCCAGCATCCCGGACAGCGTCGTTCCCGGCGTATTGAAATCCCCGTGCGCGTCGAACCACACCAGCCCGATCCGCGTCCCCGATCCATGCGCCTCCTGCAGCCCGCCCACCACGCCGGTGGTGTTGGCGCAGTTGCCGCCCGCCATCAGCACCCCTTTCCCCTCCCGCCGCGCTGCGGCCACCTCCTCGGCGATCAAACTGCCGATCTCCCCCAGATTTTCAGCCTCCTCTTCACTCCGCTTCTCTTCGGGAAATTCCGGCATCACCACTTCGAAAGGCACCTCCGCAGCGCTGTACACTCCGGTCTTCTCATACGCGTCCAGCTCCATTTCGTCGGAAGGCCGACTCCCCCAGTAGCGCACCGCCACCACCTGTAACTCTTTCAATTCGCCCATTCTCTCACTCCTCCACGATTATATCCCCCCAAATCTCCAAACCAGCCCCAGTCCTCGCGGTGGCGTCACGAATCTCTCTGCAGACAGCAGGGATCATCCTTATGCTTCGGAAGGAATTGGAATTATTCTGGAAATCTGGTATATTATTCTTGAATTAAAAACCGCATCCGTAAGTCCTGGACCGGCTGCTCTTGCGTAAGCAGGTGATACTCCGTCTCTGAACGGTGAGAATCGGCCCCCAGGGTGGAGCGGTTTTTTTATAGTGCAATCTCAATAACCCTCTCCTTCACAATCTGCCACAGTCTTTCATTCTGGTGCTCGTATTTCTGCAGTAGGCTCCACGCAATCGCATCGGCCACCTGCAAGGCGTGCTCAGACGCGGAGTCCGCATGCTCTATTGCCAGCGTGATGCCCAGGTCCTCTACCCCTGTTGCCAAAGCGTTATTCAAACGCTGACGCAATCCTGGATTCGTATAGCGTTTGTCCAGCGTCAATGACAGTGGACCGAAGTGCTTAAGGGTCTCTCTTACTATCTGGGTACAAGCATAGCGATACAGATCTTCCAGATTTCGCGGCTGGGGGAAGCGACGCTTGTCGATGATGACCGAGATCGCATCAAAGCCGTCTCGATCTACTTGTCGCAACAGCTTCTCCACAATCCGTTTGTTCCCTCTGGCAGCCTTCAGCTCTGGGATGTTGCGGAGTCGTTTACCCAGAGATCGGCGGGTGCGAGCTACGGCTTTGCGCAGCAGCTCCGGCTGCCTGACTACCACGATCACGATCAATAAGTAGGTAGACGAACTGCCAGCATATCCCACATCACCAGCCTCGTCTAAAAAACCGTATTTCACAAGCGATCTTTCCCAAATTACAGCGTCAACTCCCTCTCATCTTCTGATCAGTAGATCTCTAAACTCTTCCATACTCTCCTCACTCCTCCACGATTAAATCTTGCCGGATCTCCACCCCCAACCCCGGTCCCTGCGGCGGTGCCACGAACCCCTCCGCATCCACCAGCGGCGGGTTCTCCATAATCGAAAAGCCGTTCCGATAATCCCCTATCGGTGGATCGTGTAGCAACTCCAGATACGGCGCATGCGACCAGCTGCACACCAGGTGCAAATGGGCGATCACCCCCAGATTCCCGCCCCCGTGGTGCGGCGCCACCTGCTTGCCGAACGCCTCTGCCAGCGTCCCGATTTTGCGCAGCGCCGTCACCCCCTCATTGACCATCGACTCCGGCTGCAGCACGTCGTACACCCCTCGCTCCAGCATCTGCACAAACTCGTGCACCCCGCGGTTGTTCTCCCCCCCGGCGATCGGCATCTCCACCCGTGCGTTCAGCTCTGCCAGCTGATCGAAGGCGTATCGGGGCAGCGGCTCCTCCAGCCAGTAGCAGCCCAACTCCTGCAGCTGGCGCGCCGTCTCCACCGCCCGCTGGAAATCCCAGCGCACCCCCGGCTGCCAGTCCCCCGCCGACTGCGCCTGGTTGCCGTCCACCATGATCACCATCCGCTCCCCCACCGCCGCGCGCACCTTCTCCACCACCTCCAGATCCTCCGCCATCGTCTCGTAATGCAGACGCAGCTTGATCGCCTTCCATCCCTCCTCCACCAATCTGCTCGCCAACTCCGCCCTCTCCTCCGCCGTCGACAACCGCACCATGCTGGCGTACGCCGGCACCTTCTCCTTGGCTCCACCCCATAGCTTATACAGCGGCTGCCCGCACGCCTTGCCGATCAGATCCCACAGCGCGATATCCACCCCGGCAGCTCCTCTGTACGCCGGTCCCGCCGCATAGTAGCGCAGCGCCCCTGCGTGCCGCTCCGTGTCGAACGGATCCTCCCCCACCAGCACCTTCTCGATCGCCGGCAAAAGACCGGGGTCCACCGCCGGTCCGATCCCCACCAACCCCTCGTCCGTCCGCACCTCCACATACGCACCCCCCCCCACTCTGAACTGCATCTCTCCCCCCGGATTCCACGCCGGCTCCAGCGTCCCCGCCTCTTCGATCGTCCGTAGCCTGACCAGCCGCACCCCGGTGATCTTCAACCTCGATCTCTGTTCCATCTCCCTTTCCTTTCACTTCTCTTAGGACTGAAAACAGAATAACCCCTGGCTAATTGGAGGGTTCTATCAGCTCTCGGAATCTCTCCGTATGGACTGAGTTACTGAACTTTCAGTCCTCTAGGAAAAATCGCCTCTAACCCCGCCGCGCTCTTCGGCGACCAGAACATCACCGGCGCCGTGATCCCTCCCGTTCCCAACTCGTTCAGCTTCCGATTGGTGATCTCCACCGCCACCACATTCCTCTCCCCAAAACGCACCACCTCCGACACCTCCAGGTCGAACGGCTTGAACGTTCCGACATCGCTCTCCCCGACCAGCTCGCCGTTTACCCACACCTTCGCCTTCTCATCCACCCCGCCGAACCACAGGAAGACCTTCCGCTCGCGGAATCGCTTTGGGATCTCCACCGCCGTCCGATACCACGCCAGCCCCTTGTAGTAGTGCAGCCCTTGATCGCTCCAGCTCTCACTACTCGTGCGCAGCCGCTGCCAGTTCCCCCCGATCTTCCCATCGCGGAACCACCCCAGCATCTCTCCCCCCTCACTCGGATCGATCAAAAAGTCCCACTCGTCCGGCCCGCTCGCCACCAGCTCCCCGTGCTCCACCGTCCGCGCGTATCCCGCCTTCGTGCACGGCGACCAGAACCTATCGATATACGACGCCACGCGCGGATAGACTGGATACGCTTCGAACTTGTCCTCTCTCTCCTCCTCCCCCTCCGCCGGGTAGAGTCGATAGCTCACCATCTCCTCCGTCAGCTCGTACAGCCGGTCCAGCGCTGCCTGTGCTTCTGCGAAGTCGAACTGGTCGCGCGCCTCGAGCATCGTCAGAAACGACTTCAGTCGGTCGTGGTTGAGTTTGAAGATCCGCACCCGCTCGGTAAACGTCGGATCGTCGGCCGCCAGCAACCTGGCTTCCCAGAACCACCGCTTGCAGTTCGCCATCCGCTCCGGCGTAAACACGTGCGGCATGCAAAAACTGCTCCCCGTAATGCACTCCGTATCCCGGAACCACCCATCCACCGCCGCCATATACCGCCCCATCGGCTCGGCCGCCGGACCGAAGAACTTCTCGTAGTAATCCGCCATCAGCGCATCTACGTCCGCATCCGCATCCCACATCAACCGCGCCGCCACATACAGCGTCGGCCCATTCGATACCCACGACGGCATCGTCTCCACCCGCCACCCCTTCACCCCCAGCTGATGTGCCACCACGGTCTCATCGCGCACCGCGTGGATCTTGCTGAACGGCAGTCCCGGGCAGGCCAGATTGAAGTAATACCCCCGCTCGTACACCTCCGGCACCACTCGACACCACCCCTCCATCACCTCCCGATACACCGACCTATCCGGCGAGACCGGATTCGACATCCCGTGGATCCGATCGTGGGAGATCGGCGCCAGCGCCGGCACCAGAAACGGACTCACCGGCTGCTTTTTAGGCGGAAACTTGATCACCGTATACGCGTAAAACCCGATCCTCTTCTCCGGATACTTCTCGTGCACCGCCTCGAGCACCTGGTTGAACAGCCACACGTACCGATCCGTAAGCATCGGCTCCCCCGACACCGGATCGATCTCCCCGGCGTCGAGCTCCATGCAATGTTCGCATTCACAAAACCCACCCCCGTCCCTCGGCCCCATCCCCATCCACGGAGCCTCCGGATGCTCGTCGAAATAGGCCACCGCCGCCGCCTGCGCCCGCCGCACCACCTCCGCATTGGAGATGCACAGCTGCGACTCCCGCCGCTCCCCGTCGATCAGCGCAAACAGCTCCGGCTCCGTTTCAAAATCCCCCCCCGGCAGCAGACTCACCCCATGCGAACTCGGAAAGGATATCCCCCCCATCCGCTGCCTCCGCGCCCATGGCGGCATCGACCCGCTCACGTTCTGCAGATGCCTGTCCGAAAACGACGGCACCTGCACCGTCTCCCCAACCTGCAGCGCCACACTCTTTCGCTGCGGAATCACCCTCCCCAACTCTCCCGGCATAAACCACCGACATCCCAGCTGCTCCAATAACTCGTACGCGGCGAACAGCGTCCCCTCCGGCGAATTCCCCACCAGCCCGATCCTCTCCTTCGTCACCGACAGCACAAACGCCCCCGGATCTTCACTCCGCTCCCACAGCTTCTTCGCCATCCCCGGATCGAACCCCGCGCCGATGCGCACCTCCAGCCTCCCCGCCGCTCCTTCCTCCCCGACGATTTCCAGCCGTGCGCCCGACATCCGCTCGATATGCTCCTGCAGCTCCCGGGCGGCCAGCAGCTCATCGCCATCCGGCTCATCGGAAACTACCAGCGCGGCGACCGGCTCCCCCTCTTCGACCAGCAATACCTCCGCCGCCATCCCCGGAGTCGCAAACCCCAGAATCAGCAGCGCAATCCCAAAAATCATCCCTCGTCCCTCAACCCTCGCTCTGTTCGGAAACCTGGCCATCGCCATCATCCTCCATCTCCTCTCTCAAAGAGAACCGCCACCGGCAAAACATCTCCGCCGGATGCGGGTCCGGCGGCGCGAACTCGCACTCCACGCAGATCCGTTCGTCGATCACCCGCGCAAAGCTCTCGAACTCCCGCCTGTGCATCTCCTTGCACACGTACTCCCCCATCCCCCGCTTCAGCCGCGCCTCCTGCACCGGGCAGGAAGGCACCGAAATGACTACCTCATTTTTCTTCTCCTCGATCTCGAACCCGATCAGAACAGCCCAGGGGAATAGCCTCTGCGCCGCCACAAACCCCTTCAGCCCCTTCTCCTCGATCCCGAACCTCTCGACCAGATCCTTCGCCGCCATCCCTCCCACTCTCCCCCACACCTTCTCGTTGAGCCGCTCCGCCGTCTCCTGGTCGAACTCCGCCGCCGCCTCGATAAACCAGAACGCATCCACCACTCTGTAATGCCACAACAAAAACTCCAGATACTGCCGCAGTTCCCCCTCTTCCATCCCATCGAAAATCGCCGTATCCATATCTAAGTCTCGTCCAGAAATGGTTCGATCGTTCTTTAGTTCTGCCAATGTCCAAAAATCGTCACCTTACTCCTGGATTCAGCCTGACCTACCTCTCCAGCATATCCACCTCGCGCACCTTTTTCCGCTTATCATCCGGAACAAAGAAACTCTTCACCTCGTTCCCCCTGAAAACCGCACTCCACTCTCGCCCCAGCGCCGGAATCCCAAACGTCCCCTTCCTCTTCTTCCCAAACCATTCCATCGCCCGCACGACAATCCCCCCACCCTCCTCCGCCTCCTTGATCGCGCCGATGTAAACCCCTTTCCCTCTGCACTCCACAAAACCCGCCACCGCCGGCAGCCACCCCTCGTGAAACGTCTCACTCAGCGACCGGGGAGGCCTGTTCAGCTGCCGCGCCACCTCGATCACCCCGCTCTCCCGCCAGTCCCCCCCGTGCGGCACCAGCGCCAGCTCGAACCGCTGCACCCCCTGATCGGTGAACTCGTGGCGCGCAAAGTCGTCCGGCTTGAACGGATTGTGAAAGGCGTAGGGCGGGCTCCGCAGAATCGTCACCCGCATCTCTCCCGGCTCCGCGCTGCACGAATACCTGCCGTCGTTGGCCACCGCCAGTCCCCGCTTCCCAGCGCTCAAATCCAGCCACTGCTGTATCGGCTCCTCCTCCCCGTTCGTCGCCCGCACCATCGTCCCGTACGCCACCTCCCCCGTCCACTCCTCCACCCGCAGTGGCTGCGGGAACGCCAGCTTGAGCAGCTTCCACTGTTCGCGCCAGTCCACCTTGCCGCGCACCTTCACAAACGCCTCCCCCGCACCCAGCGAATACTCAAGCGTCAGTAGCGAATCCCCCCACGCGTAGCGCACCACCAGACAGCCGCGCACCGGCCCATCCTCCACGACCTCCGCCCCCATCCTCTTGAACCGCCCCACCACCTTGCGAAAACTGTCCACCCCGTGGCTCCAGGTATCGCTGTGATCCTCGATCACCAGGGGAATTCCACCCCCCTTGTCGAACACCTCCCGCCGTCTCTTCCGATCGTACAGCGTCGCGTATCCTCTCCGATCCAATCCGACCCGCAAATATTCGTTCTCCAGCGTCAGCTTCCCCGCGCGCACCCCACTTCTCCCCAGCAACTTTTTCGCCGCATTCGCCGCCACCTCTCCCTGCCGCACCACCGCGTATCCCAGCGCCGGAATATCCACCTTTACCGCAAACCGCCGCCGGCCGCAGATCGTGTGCGGTTCCACTCCCTGAGACGGCAGCACCTTCCCCTCGTTGTCGATCAGCCCCGGCATCCCCTTCCCCGAATCCGCCACCAGAAATCCCACATCCTCCGTCTCCACCACCCCCGAAAACGGAAACGGCTGCTCGTTGAAGAGCACCAGCGGCGCCCCCTCCCCACTCGTGTCGATCTCCCAGCTGATCGCCTGCCGCGCGCCGTTCCCCGCCACCTCGGCCGCGTGCACCGCCGCCCCCTGCTGCAGCTCCGCATCCCGGCACGCCTCCTCCACCGAAGAGCCCGCCAGAATGTCGTGGAACTGATTGAAGAGCACGTCCTTCCACGCCAGCGCCATCCCCACTGTATCTGGCCTCCTCCCCAGTGCCATCCTCGCCGCCGCCTCCCACATCTCGGCGCCGATCAGTCTCTCCTCCCCCCTCCGGTTACCCACCTTGAGCGCGCTCACCGCCGAGTAGCAGCCGCGCGCGTGGTGCTGCATCTCACCTTTCCACATCGGCAGCCGCTTCCCCTCGGCGACCTTCAAAAACGCCGGCAGCGACGAGTGCACCAGCTCCGGCATATCCTCCCGTCCCTGCCACTCTTCGATCCGACGCAGGATCTCCTTCGTCGGCCCGCCCCCGTGGTTGCCCACCCCGTAGAAGACGAACACCTGATCCTTCAACGGCGTGTTCGCCGCCAGCTTTGCACTGCGATCGATCTCCTCCTCCAGCCGCTCCGGCGTCCCCGCCCCGTACGCCCCCGGAATCCGCAGCGTCGTCACCTCCGACCCATCATCCCCGCACCAGCGAAACGCCAGTAGCGGCACCTCTCCGGTTTCGTGCGGGTGAGGTCGCATGAACACGTAGCCGCGCATACCGCATCCGGCCAGCAGCTTCGGCAACGTCCCCGCATGCCCGAACGAATCGACGCAGAACCCCAGCTCGCAAATCCGCCCGAACTTTTCCTCGAAGTACCGCTGTCCGTACAGTCCCTGGCGCACCAGCGCCTCGCCACCCGGAATATTGCAATCCGGCTCAATCCACCAGCCCCCGACCACCGACCAGCGCCCCTCCTTCACCCTCTCTCGGATCTCCGCAAACATTCCCGGATCGCTCTCCTCCACCCACTTGTAGAAAACCGCCGAAGAACTGGTGAAGACGTAGTCGTCCGTCTCCTCCATCCGGTCCAGGGCCGAACGAAACGTCGCCTTGACCTCGGCAAACCCCTCCTGCCAGCGCCACAGCCAGACCGGATCGATGTGCGCATTGCCGATCAGATGTACCGCTGCTCTCTTCTCGCCTGTCATCACGCCTTCTCCTATTCAGCGGCCAGCCGCCGCGGAAAATCCTCCTTCAACCCAATCTTATCGACCTCGATCGGCACAAAGCCCATTTTCAGAACCGGCGACTCCCGCCGCAGCCTGAAGTCCCGCTTCTCCGCATCCACGAACAGCGGATCGGCCACCGCACTGCCCCCATCGAACCCCTGCCCCTGCCACCGCGCCAGCGCGCCGCTCCCCGGCCCTCCCTCCACCATCACCTCGCGCCCCCCGTTCCAAAACAGATTCCCATCCGCCCGCGCAATCCGTCCCTCGCTCCAGTTGATGAATTCATACGCCGCCCGCCGATCGCTCGGCGACCACTCCGCCTGAATCACGACCCGATGTTTCCCCGCTTCCGGCTCCGTCAGTTCCACCCCTTCCGGCTGCCATTCCAGATCATCGCACAGCACCAGCGCATCCAGGTCGATCCCACCCCCCTCCACATTGACCCAGCGCAGCGCGCGCTTTCCCTGCGCCAGCTTCAATGTCGCCACCTTCCGCCACTTCCAGTGATCCCACCCACCGGTCGCCCCCAACCCCTCGAGCGCCACCGATTCTCCATCGTCCACGGAAATCGCCGTCTTCCCCCCCATCTCCACGCTGGTCGTGTACCGCAACCAGAACCCGTAATCACCACTGGCCGGGATCTCCACCTCCCACTCCAGCACCGTCCCCATCCCGTGCAAATCCCTCAGCCGCTCTCCGAACCCTCCCTCCGGCGGCTCCGGTGGCGGCTCGAAAACCACGATATTCTTCGCGTACTCGTGCCCGTCGCACCGCTCTCCCCCCATCTCCATCGAGCGAATACCGGCCACGTTGGTCCGCCCCACCACCAAAACATTGTTCTCGATCCGGTTGCCGATCCCCTTGGCGAAAATGCACTGATCGCCCCCCGTGCCGACGACCCCGTAGATGATGTTGTTGGTCACCGTGAAGTAGTCGCTGGCGTCGTCCAGATAGATCCCGCTCTGCAGATTGAATCGATCGTTCCCCACGTCGTGGATCAGATTGTGATCGTACACATTGTCCCGGCCCGGCCCCCACGACTCCATCGCCCCGGTGTCCTGGCTGTCCATGTTCACGTCGTGAATATCGTTGTACGCAATTAGATTCTCTCGCGAGTGCAAAAAGTCATGCCTGTTCTCAAACGTCACCCCCTCCACCTGCTCCCTCAGCGACTGATACCGAATCCCCTTGATCGTCGTCGCATAGCGCGGCATGTGGTGGATGTGGTTGTAGACGACCCGATTCTTCCCACTCTGGCCGATGCGCACCCCGTACCCGTGCCCCACCAGCCGCCCGCAGTGATGAATGTGATTGTTCTCCACCACGTGCCGAAAATTGACATCCGGTCCCGGCGGCCCCATCCCCTGCAGCGCCACCCCATGCTGCCCCTGCTCGCGAATCTCATTCCCGTAAATTCTCACCCGCTGCGCGCGCCCGTGCACCTCCACTCCGTTCCCCTTCCCATTCTCGATCAAACAAAACCGAATCGAGCAATCCTCCACCCCCATAAACTCCACCACATCCCCGTTCCCCCCCGCCACATCCAGCCCCGCAAAATGCAGATTCCGCACCAACTCCTCTTCCGTCCCATGCACCCCGATCACGTACTCCCCCGTAGAAAGAACGATCTTCCGCTCTCCAATCCCCCCCTCCCGAGACCATACATACACCTTACCCTCCTCCGCATCGATCACACACTCCCCCGGCCTGTCCAAAAACGCCAGCGCATTGTACACAAAAAATCGATCCCCCGGTCTCATGTCGTACCCCCCTTCCCCCACCATCTCAATAACCCGCCCTTCCACATCCACTCCCCCAACCGGCTTGTCCTGCGAAAACCAATCGTGCCCCGGCCATATAAAAACCCGCGCCCCATCCAGATCCACACCCTCCAGATCGATATCCTCTTCCCGATAAACAAACCCCGTCTTCACCTTCCCCTCCACCACACTCTCCAAATGGAAGTATCCCTCGTCCGGCACCCGCGCCAGCGTCAATCTCCTGCCATCCTCAAACACCTGTCCCACCTCCACTCCCTCCGGAATATCCGCGACAAAGATCTCCCCTTCGTATCGCTCCCACCCTCCAACCTCAACTCCTCCCACCAACCTCGCCGTCTCCCCCGGATAAGCCATATAACTAATCGAAAACTCCTCCGTCCCCGAATCGACTCCCTCGAAAACAATCCCCTCACTCAGGTAATAAATCCCTCCCCGAATGAGAACCGTCACATCCCTCTCCAATCCCTCCGCAATCAGCTTCCGCACCGCATCCCGCGCTCTCGTCACCGTAGCAAACGGCTCCTCCCTGCTCCCCACTCCCCCATCATCTCCCTCCGGAGCCACAAAAAAATCCCCATAGTCGGCCCCCACACTCGAAGCCAGCAAAAGGACTATTAAAAGGACTATTCCCAATAGCCAATATTTTCTCATAAATCCAAAATTCCCATCAAAAATAAATTCAAAATTCCGAACCACCGCTTAAGGCCCCGGGTATGTCCCGGAGTCCGGCTGCGTGTGTCTGAGGGCGCCCAAGTCAATCCCCCTAAAGAGCAGCACATCAACTGTAACCTCCAGCATCCTCCATCATACGGGTGATGCCAAAGGTGTGCGCCATCTAGGATCGAACGCCCATTTCCCACAGCCTATCCCAATGCTGCGTCCCTACCCAACTCGCACGCTCCGCACACCAAGGCCCAAGCCCGAGTAACGCTGAACCCTTAGGGTTCGCGGCCTTCGGCACAGCAGCCGGACGGAGGGACGTATCCGGAGCCGCCCCTCGCAGAATCACCTTCCCACATCTCCGAGCTTCTCAAGCAGCCGGACGGAGGGGCATACCCGGAGCCGCCCCTCGCAGAATCACCCCTCATCCCACCCAAGCTCCCCAAAAACCACCTCCCACCGCCCCACCATATCCCCCCTCCCCAACACCGGCTCAAACCCCAAATTCAAATACAGCTTAACCGCCGGCAACCGCCAATCATCCGTCAACAACTCCATCCGCTTCCTCCCCCTCTCAAAAAAGAACCGCATCACCCCCGTACAAACCGCCCGCCCCAGATGCATCCCCCGATGCTCCGGACGCGTCGCCACATAGTCCAGATGCCCCACCTCCGGATCCTCCTTGTGCGGCGTGGCAAACGTAACCGCCACCACCTGTTCCCCATACGCAACCAGATGAGACCCCGCCAACCGCGTCGGCTCCACCACGTAATCCCGACACTTCTCCGCCGTCCACTCTCCAAATCCCGCCAACCGCAACACCTCGGCCCAACCCTCCTCGTCCCCCGGCCGGTAAGTCCGCAGAACGTATCCGGAAGGCAGCTCCACATCGACCAACCTCTCCTCCGCCCGGCGACGTCCCGCGACCATAGCCAGCTGTTTGGGGGGCAATCCTTCATCCCCGCTCATGCTTCGAAATAACCGAGCAGATCTCCCTCGGCCTCCCACATCTCATCAAACATCTTCCTGATCTCCTCCAACGGCAGCACCGCCGCCGTCAGCGGATCCAGCGCCACCGCGTGAAACGCCGCCTCCCGATCCCGGTCCAGCGCCGCGCGCACCGCCAGCTCATGCACCCCCACACTGGTCATATTGAGCGCCGCGCACTGCGGCGGCAAGTCCCCCACATAGCACGGATGCACCCCCTCCCCATCGACCACGCACGGCACTTCCACACAGCACCGAGAAGGCAAGTTATTGATCGACCCGTGATTCATCACGTTGCCATTGAACAAAAACGGCTCGTTCGTCTGCCGCGCCTCGATGATCGCCGAGGCGTACTCGTGCGAGCGCACCAGCTCCGGAATCTCCTTCTCCCCGTCCTGCTCCACCCCCGAATCCTTCTCCCAACCCCGCTTGCGCGTCTGCTCCATCGCCACCTGGCGCGTCTTCAGCCCGAACCGGTCGCGCAACTCCTGCGTGCGCCGGAAATAGGGCAGATACTCCGAATTGTGCGGCGAACTCTCGGTCACGAAATACCCGAACTGCTTCATCATCTCCACCCGCACCTGCTCGTTGGCGAAGACTTCCTCTGTATCGACCGCCTCCCGCAGTCGCGGGTACAGATCCTCCCCCTTGTGCCGCAGCCGCAGCACCCAGGCCTGATGGTTGATCCCGGCCACCAGATAGCTCACCTCCTCGTACGGCACGCCCACCCCCTGCACCAGCTTACGCGTCGTCCCCTGCACGCTGTGACACAGCCCCACGTTCTCGATCGATGTCGCCTCCGAGTGCGCCCAGGTGAGCATGCACATCGGATTGGTGTAGTTGAGCATCAGCGCCTCCGGACACAGTTCCTCCATATCCCGGCAGAACTGCAGATGCACCGGTGCCGTCCGCAAAAAGCGGAACACGCCGCCCGGACCGATCGTGTCCGCCACCGACTGATCGATGCCGTATTTCAGCGGAATGTTGACCTCCGAGGCGTACGGCTCCCCCCAGTAAGCCGCTCCGCCGACAGACACCGCCGTGACCACACAGTCCGCCCCGACCAGCAGCTCCCGGCGATCGGTGCTGTAGGTGCACTTTCCGGGAAGCCCGTTCCCCTCGATCGCCCGACTGACGTAGTCGGCCACGCCGGCCAGCCGCTCTTCGTTCACATCGCACAGCGCGATCGTCGAGTCCCGCAGCGCCTCGCGCGCCAGAATGTCGATCGACAGCCGGCTGCCAAAGCCGCTGCCCGCACCGATGATGACTATCTTCGCCATGATCCTCACCTTTCGTTGAAAAACAAACTGCTTGCAGATATTGCGGAAATACCTTCCGAATTTTCCATAGATCCCAGGGGTCGGCGGATGCTCCGGAGCGGCGCCCATGCTGGAGCCGGTATGTACACCGCCCTTGTGCACTCCATCAGGAGGCCGCCTAAGGTGCCGACAAGGCACTCAGCTCTTGCGCACTCGTCGCCTCGGGCGGCGACTTGTGGGCGCCGTGGAGGGGCGTCCGTCGACCCCGAGCGCGCAAACAACTACCTGGCCGCAATGCAATCGCAGTCGATAGCCTACATCTCGTACAGCGTGTCGTCCCGCTCCGGCGGCAGCTTCCTGCGCCCCTTTCCCCCCTTCTTACCGGGCATGATGAACGGATCCTCATCCCCCTCCAGCAGATCCCCCATCTCCGCCTCGATCGCGTCCGGATCCTCTCCCGCCTCCAACCTTCTCAGCGCCTCTTGCATGTTCTCCCCGTACTCGATCCCCGTCATATCCGACAGCTTGCGCATCAGCTGCGCCGCCGCCCGCGGATCCTCCTCGTCGAACCCCTCCGCCTCGGACGCCAGCGTCTCCATCGCCCGCTCCATCTTCGACTCGTCTATCGGCAGGTCGTCCATCCCCTCATCCCCATCCCCCTTCCCTCCCGAAACCACCGCAAACGACGACACCTGTCTGTCCAACCTGTGCCTGCCATCCTTCGGACAGGTCGGCACCTTTTCCGTGTCGATCGACTTCGACAGGAAGTTGTAGATGGTGTGACATCCGGGACAATAGAATTCGTAGATCGGCATCGATCCTCTTTCGTCTCTGGTAAATGTCAGTTCGACAATTTTTCTTTCATTTTCTTAGCGGTGAGAAAATCGAGCACCGCCCCGTTGAACGCGTCCCTCATCTCCCACATAAAGGCGTGGGCGCTGCCCTTCCCCTCCAGAACCTGCAAAACAGCTCCGGGAATTGCCTCTGCCAGCTCCCTGCTCATCCACGGGGGCGTGATGATATCCTGCTCCCCCACCAGCACCAGCGTCTCCGCCTCTACCGCCCCGAGCCGATCCTTCGCATTGAACCGACTCGTCGCCGCCACCTGTCTGGCGTACGCCTCCTCCGACTGGGGAAACGGCTGGCTGCGCATCTCCAGGAGCATCTGGTTCACGCCGCTCGCGTTTCCCAACAGTTCGCGGCTCACCGTCCAGGGCATGCCGGCGAGGGGGAAAATCTCGTTCTCGCTATCCCGCTGTTTGATCCAGCTCCACACCCGCAGGTTGAAGGCGATCGAAGTGGATATCTTGCCAAACGTGCATCCCAGAACCAACCGATCCACCTTTTGCGGATGCCGGAGCACCAGCTCCTGGGCGATCAGCCCACCCATGGAAACCCCCACCACGTGCGCCCGTTCGACCTTCAGACTGTCCATCAGGGCGGCAGCGTCATCCGCCATATCGGCCACATCGTATGCCCCCCCCGCCCGCGAACTCTGCCCCACGTCCCGATTGTCGAAGACAATCACCTGAAACTGCTCCGCAAAAACCGGGATCTGCATCGCCCACCCCGAGGAATCGACCCCCAACCCCTGGATAAGCAGCAGCGGCTTTCCCTTCCCGTGAACCTCGTAATACAACTCCTGATCGTTTGCCACCACCAATCCGCTTTTCACATCGCCTCCCATCATTCTCCAATAATCTTGACCAGCACTCGCTTCCGCCGGCCACCGTCGAATTCGCCGTAAAAGATCTGCTCCCACGGCCCGAAGTCCAGCTGTCCCTCCGTAATCGCCACCACCACCTCGCGTCCCATCACCTGCCGCTTCAAATGCGCGTCCCCGTTGTCCTCCCCCGTCCTGTTGTGCCGGTACCGGCTGATCGGCGCGTGCGGCGCCAGCCCTTCCAGCCACTCTTCGTAATCCTGATGCAACCCGGACTCGTCGTCGTTGATGAACACCGAAGCCGTGATGTGCATGGCGTTGACCAGCACCATCCCCTCCCGTACCCCGCTCTCCCCCAGGCATTCCTCCACCTCCGGCGTAATGTTCATAAACGCCCTTCTCCCCGGCACCTCAAACCACAGTTCTTTGCGAAAACTCTTCATGACGCTCCCCTTATGGAATCCGGTGAATCCCCAGTCGACTGAACTCGTACATGCCCAGCCCCGAGTGCCCGGTCTCTCTCATCCAGTCGGCCAGCAGCTGCCGCATCGCCGCCAGCGCGCGCGCGTATTCCGGATCGTCGATCAAATTGGCCGTCTCGTGCGGATCCGCAGCCAGATCGTACAGCTCATCCCGATTCGAGCAGTTCCACCCGTATTTGATATCCCCCTGCCGCGCGCTGATCATGGTCGTCGCCAGATTGTTGACCCCGTGGAACTCCACGAAGATCGCCTCCCGCCACGCCACCTCCTCCCCTCTGAGCAGCGGCGCAAACGACCGGCCGTGCCCCTCCTCACACTCCCCTCCGGCCAGTTCCAGGATCGTCGGATACAGATCCGCCAGCGAAACCCACTCCTGCCGCACCTCACCCTCCTCGCACCCCGGCACCCGCGCGATCATCGGCACCCGCTGTATCTCCTCAAAGTGGTGCCATCCCTTGTCCGTCAGCCCCCCGTGACTCCCCAGCGTCTGCCCGTGATCGGCCGTGAAAATCACCACCGTGTTCTCCGCCAGTCCCGTCTCTTCCAGATGGCCCAGCAGTCGCCCGATCTGCTGGTCGATCAGCGTCGCAAAGGCGTAGTAGTGGCGCACCGCCTCCGCCCAGTCCACCCACTCCAGCTCGTCCGTGCGCGGGTGCCGCTTCACCTGATACGGTGCGTTCTCCTTCGACCCCTCCCATCGGTAGTTCGGCCACTCCGGAATCTCCACGTCCGCATACATATCGTAAAACTCCCGCGGCACGTAGAACGGACCGTGCGGACCCCAGAAGTTGTGCCACATGAAAAACGGCTCCCCCCCTTCCGCAAACCGGTCGATCAGTCCAATGCTGTTCTCGGTCAGAAAATAGGGCACCGTCGACTCCACCTCCCCTCTCAACACCCCGTACGGCCACACCCGCTCCCGATCCTCCTGCACCTGGTAAACTTCGTGAACAAAACCGTTCTCTTCCAGATACGCCCTGTACTCTGGATAGTTGAATCCACCCCCGCCGTGCCCCGGAAAGTTCTGTCCCTCGAACCCCACATCCTTCGGCAGCGACGGCTCGTTCGGCCCTCCAAACGCCCGCGTGGAATCCGACCCCAAATGCCACTTGCCGCTGTATCCGCACCGGTATCCGGCCACCTGCAATCGCCGCGACAGCAGCTCCGGCCGGTCGGCCAACTCGTGGACCGCACTCCCCAAATTGTGGGCGTTGGAACAGATCCCGTGCGCGTGCGGATACAGCCCGGTCATCACCGTCCCCCGGGCCGGGCTGCAAACCGGACAGGTCGTATATGCCGTCTCGAAGCGAACTCCCTGGGCCGCCAGCCGGTCTATATTCGGCGTCCGACAGACCGTCTCTCCGTAGCAGCCCACCGCCGACAGCCGATGCTGATCGGTGAAAATCAGGAGGATACTGGGTCGCTCATTCACCTGAATTCTCCCATCGGTTTCCAAAGCAATTTCACTCTTCGCGTAGTAGCCTGTCAGGACTAATTTTAGTCATCGGGAATCGCGTTGATATTTATTTACCGATAGATCCCGATCGCAATTCCGTCAAAATCAATTTTGACAGAACAGTAGAAGCAATATAGGAACCCGTAGAGGGATAGGGCAAGATGGCGTGATGTCTAAGCCGAACAGTGAGTTAGGATGAGCAGACTGGGAGGAATCGTTTACTTGATGCAGATTGTATCTCGGCGTACTGTAGTGGCAGAAGACACTTGCGTAACTACTAACTGAGGAGCGCCTACTATGCCCGCCTCGATTGCACCGTTTCTCCTGGCGTTCGCCCTCTGCCTCTCCGGCTGCGGCGATCCCTGCGCCGACCAGGTCGACCAGGCATTCCTGGACCGGGCCGCCGCTGAAGAAGGCGCGATCCGCACCGAGTCCGGGCTGATTTACAAGGAGCTAAAAGCCGGACTCGGCCCCTCTCCTGGTCCCATGGACATCGTCGCCGTGCGCTATTCGGGCAAACTCATCGATGGCAAGGAGTTCGACTATACCGCAACCTATCGCAGCCCACGCAAAGTCTCGTTGGAAAAATCCATTCCCGGCTGGGTGGAGGGACTACAGATGATGAAGGGCGGCGGCAAAGCCAAACTGGTGATCCCACCGCACCTGGGCTACGGCAGAAAGGGCAAGAAGTTCTCCATCCCCGGCTGCGCAGTCCTGATCTTTGAAATCGAGCTGCTGGGCATCGAATAAATCAAGGCGTTGAACGCCTAGTGCTCCTCTAAATGAATTTGGAGGAGTTTATATCAGCATTTCACCAGAATAAACTGGCATTTACGGAATCTCTATATCCTCATTCAATGTGGTCTACTACTAGCTCAACGGCTTTCAAGGCTTCTTTCCTTCCTCCATTTCTCCGCATTTTCTTCCGTTTTTCGGCATAAAAATAATCAAACTCAGTAAAAAAGAACCCTCTTCACTTGATGGTCCCGAATTTTTGATGCATAGTGTCAGAAGCTATTGAATTATTTAAAACCATTGGAAAGATCCCTTTCTGCCAGAGCTTCGCCATCTGCCCATTTCAGAGGGCATTCAGACTCCGAAAACAAGCTTGAGACCCTGGTATTCATTTCTATGCACAACGACGGGGATAAAGAGAGAAGAGATTGGCGTCGAGCCATATTGAGCAAATCTCGCGCTGGAAGAATCTAGTAGACTGTCAACGCTAATTTTGTAGTCGTTCGCGTGGAAATTCCAGATGTTCCGACACGTTGGCGTCCATTTTTTTAGTCGTGACAGACTACTAGATATGCTGCTAGATATGCTGCATTTTTGTTAGTATACAGGCTCTACGACAGATTTGTTGCTCAATAACATAGTTGGACGTGTGAACACACAGGACCCCGTGCTAACTACCACCAAAGGTCACTTGACGGCAGGAACCTGAGATAGGTGTCCAGAAGTCCCTGACCCCGGAAGGGAGGTCCATCTCGTGCCAGACGTAGATACCCATATAGAGGCCCTTTCTGCGATCAGCAGTGAGTTCTCAGACTTCTGTAAGACACACGGTAAGGTCACAGAAAGCAGACACGCGTGCAAAGGTGATCGATCGTATCTTGACTGAAGTCTGTGGATGGCCCGAGAGCGAGATATCGCGGGAGCAGCACGCTGAGCGTGGCTATATGGACTTCACCTTGACCTGCCGGCTTCGCCGCAGGTGATGCTCATCGTTAGCGCAATGGCAATCTCGGGGTTCCGGGGTGCCATCCACGGGAGACGAGCAGGCCTTCGGCAGCGAAGGCATCCCACAGAATGTCAGGAGACCGGACATGGAAAGTGAAACCGAGACGATTGAGTCCTCACTCGCCAAGATTGAGTACGCCCTTCTCGACCGAGCGTTGGCCATACGGTCCCTTGAGGACCTGATGAGGTTCTACTTCTGCTATCTCTCCGTGTACACACCGGCTCTGGAGTTCACGGCTGAGAACCTCCCCGAGAACGAGATTGCCGGGCTCGCCAACTTCGGGATCACGGTTGACCGGTTGATGAACCTCAAGGCAAACGAAGTCGTCTCCATGCAGGCGGACCTAGCCGCACGCGAGATCTCATCTCGGACCTCCAAACCCAGGTCTGAGATCAACAAGGCTCTCGGCCAACTCAGCATCGCACAGAAGTATCAGCTTTCAATCTCTGTTCTGGCGATTGCGTCGCTCTCGCGGGACGCGACCCTCTGCGAGGCCACAGGGAAGTTTGACGCGAGGAACAAGATCGTGGCTTGGTGCAACATCCTCGGATACGCCGTCAGAATCCCAGCAATGGCCTCTCTGTATCTCAGTCGAGAGGTGCTCGATGAGGCACGCGAGGAGTTGGAGGAAGCTAAGGCGCTAATCGCTAAGCGGGATAGATCCTACGATGCAGTTCTTGCTGCCAGATGGTCCAACAGCATGGGGCTCTCAGAGCGGAACCTAGTCGAGTGCCCGAAGTACTTCCTCGGGCAGAAGGTCGAGTGGCTCGAAGCGATGCAGGGACTGGAGTTCTGCCGGTATCTGCTCTGTGATGATCCAGACGCGCCTGAACGGGCTCTCATGTACAACTCGAAGTTGCGCTCACTGCTCACTACGCGGAGGCAAGGCAAGAGTGAGTGGTCGTACAGGAATCTGAACAGCGGCGGTCCCACAGCAAACCTGCAGCATCTCGTTGAGGCAGATGGTGACGAGCCGATAAGGATTGAGTTGGTCGACACAAGGACATTCATGGTGATCCGCCCTGGAACAACGGTCATCCTCACGCTGCCCGGGGGTCTCGACTTCTACACGAATGAACGGATCACCGTCACTCGAGACATGCCATCCGACGATGGCAGACCACGATCCGTCACGACCCCAATAGAGAGCGACCCTGGGACATTTGTGGCGTTCGGCGAGAGCCCAGCACACTTTGTTGCGCAACACTACAAGGAACTGGCAGAACCCTGGGCCTCAAGCCTTCTGAAGAGAGTTGATTCTGATAGGCAGAGGATGAAGGCAGTCTTTGCCAGCGGCGACGCCTTCATGGGCGGGCTAGAAATCACGTACGGAGAACTGAGCGTGCGGATCACGGAAACCCTACGGCAACTGACCAAGAACGCCGCAGAAGCAGTTGTGGTCTACGGAGGTGTCTATACAATCGAGCAGCTCGCGAAGACCATGGGTCTGCCTGTCGCCGCGGAGCCATGGTCTGAAGTCCGGCTGGCGATCACTGCCATCCTGTTGCAGCGGTTCAGACCTGCGCTCAGCCGTGCACAGACGATAGAGGATGAGGGGAGGGAGGAGTTCGCATCGACAACTTCTCTACCATACACAGCAGAGGACAAGATCCGCTTACTGGAACAGCGGACGGCTGCCGCTGAGGTGCAGATGACGGCTGCCTTCTCAGAGCTCGAGGAGATGGGGCTCGCCGATCTCCTAAGAATTGCCAGAGAACTCCGGGAGTTGGTTCTGAGCGGCCTCACTGTCGAGGAGATCATGGCTGAACTTGACGCGCGTTACGACGCTACCAGTGCAGTCAACGACCTACGGCGTACCGCACAAGCATAGGGGAGTACCCGAACTAAGCGTGATGCTCTGGCTCCGCAGCGCCCTTTGCAGAACGCTAACATGGAATTGAGCAGACCCGGCTACTGTCACGGCCGTTTCTTGCGCAACGCCCGCGCCAGCTCAACGCCGGCCAGCTCATCACTCCGTTAGGCACATACCTAAACCGGTTTGCTGACCATTAGTCTTGAAATGGAGGGAAGAGATGGACCACACCACAATTCATCCGCTGTGCGTTAGCCAAGCGCATCTCGTCGACCTGCATCTGTGGCGTAGTGCGCCACAGAACCTAGACGAGTCCCGACCCGTCGAGATCCTTGTGAACCACGGCTACGTCGTGGGTTTCTGTCCGGAGCGCATGCAACCGGTGTGGTCGGCCTACCGGGTCGCCGATTCGGACCGGGACGTCGACTACGAACGCCCCCTGTCCTACCACGACGACATGCGGCTCCCCGAAGAGCACCGGATCGGCAAAGGGACGTTCGGGAAGCTCGGGGGGATCCAGCTCCACGTGGGGCACATGACGCCCAACGAGGTCATCAACCGGCAATTCGGACGTCTCGCGCAGATGGAGACGTTCCTCATGTCGAACATGAGCCCGCAGTACGCAACGCTCAACCTGGGCGTCTGGAGCGAGCTCGAGAAGGCGATCCGCGAGATCGATGTTCCGTTCGACGATCGCAACAAGGACAAGGGTCACGTGTGGGTCATCGTGGGACCCGTGTTCGGTGCGGATCCCGCGTCAATCAACCGCGGGAGCGGCAAATACCTGCAGGTCCCGGACAAGTACTTCTGCATCGTCGTCGACCCGAAGCACTACCCCTACGATACGCCTTCGAAGGTGGACGTCGACTGCTTCCTCATTCCGCAGAACGCCCCGAGCGGGACGGATCCCGATGACTACCCCTCGACGCTGGAGGAGATCGAAGAGGTCACCAACCTGAAGTTTTTCGTCGGGTGGAGCCTCGATGTCCCGCTCGGATCGGTGGCCGGGGGCAAGGTGGTCGCGCCCACCGGGAGCCGCCTGATGAAGGTCCTCCAGAAGAAGCGCGCCGAGGAGGAGGAGGAGGAGCGGAAGGCGGTCGAGGCGGACCCCGCCGGGATCGTGACCATTGAGGAGCTCCTGAGGGCGCTCGAGAACGAGGCGGCGGCGATCCAGATCCATGGGCGTGCACTGACCGAAGAGGAGCTGGCTCGTCTGGAGACCATCCAGCACACTATCTCCTGGCTACACCGCGTCCTCGAGATCCTGGAAAAGCCGGTCGAGCCCACACCGGAGCCCACCCTGATCACCTACAACATCACCTCGGACCTGAGCAACAAGCTCAAGCGGGGGGCGCGGACCGCGTGTAACTTCTGGAGTTTCTTCGTGCAGCCGCGGAAGTCCATCGTCATCCGCCTCGGGAAATTCACGGAGAACAGCAACACCATCGCCTGTGCCTGGGAGCCCTGGTCGAACAACGGGACGCTGTACGGCCGTGTCGAGTTCAACACGAAGTTCCTCGCAGGATTCACGGACGACGTGATCGCCGGGACGATCATCCACGAGATCGGGCACACGCTCGGCTTCGGCTGGGACGAGTGGAAAGGTCTGTTCGACCGGCAGACCGGTTTCTTCACGGAAGATGCGGTGGCACGGCTGGGTGAGCTGAAGCAGATGGAGGTGGAACTGGAACACGGTTCCGGAACGGCCCTCTCGCACTGGGACGAGCTCAAGTTCGACAAGGAGCTGATGACTGGCTTCCAGGATGCGGGCGAGCACGTGCTTCCCGTAACGATCGACGTGATGGAACTCCTGGGTCACACCGTGAGCCGGCACCTGGAGGAGAAGACGCCCCTCGCCGACCTGATGCAGGAGGCAGTGAGCGTCGTTTTCTCCCGGCAGACCGAGGCCCGCAGCCTCGATCTAGAGCACTTCGAGAAGACGGAGGTCTTCGAGCGCATTCCCCACGCACGGATTCAGTCAGACGTCTGAGGTGAGTAGTATCGCCTAAATCGGGTAGGCGGGGGTTTCTCTCCCCCGCCCCCCACACCACCCGGCATGCGGGTCCGCACCGGGTGGTTCCCATGAAAGGTGTAGAGTAAACCAGCGAACCCATCAGGTACACCCCAGGGCTGGTTTCGAACTGCGACGCCGACTAACGAACTCACCCGGTCGGGTTCAGCGCTCTGTCGAGCCCGTTCGGCCCCTCCCTGCTTTCATGGGTTCGGCCCTTCACCCTGTCCTCGCCATTACAGCGGGGCGTTTGGCTACTATGGCCTCTGCTGACTTCTGCCCGTTCACGTCGGATGTTGCCATCCGGCGCGCTGCCAGCGCATACGGTAGGGTCCGGTGGCCTATCCAGGACTTTCGTTCTGGGCCTCAGTCCGGTTCCCGTGGCACCCTTCGACCGCCTATCGGGCAGATCTCCCCGGATAAGAACATGGACTGTCGGTGCACAACCGCCGCATTTACCCTATCCCCTGCACCTGGTGGGTTTCGTCATCTTGTGCTGACTCTCCCGGGGACCAAGCCTTCTATGCGGTTTCTGTCCGTCGGCTCGCACCTTTGCGCTCAGGCTTCCTTCAGACAGGCCCTCGCGGGACTGCCCTTGCCGTCGGCTAGTAGTTACATCGGTCCCGAAGGACCTTACAGGTACTCCTACAGGGGACTTGCACCCCATAAGTCCATGCCCATGCCGGGCGGACACATAAGATGCACTGGACGGGGATTACGCTGCGCTTCATCCCCGCCAGTGAGCTTTATCGTTATCAAGGCACAGGAGATGCCTTAAGCAGGCTGGAAGGATAGTGAACTCACAGCGCGCCATCGGGCCATGGTCCGGTGAAGTCGAAGCGGATGTGCTTTTGGATGCGCGCAAAATCACGCGTATTCTCGGTTACCAGCACGATGCCGGTCTCGCGGCAGGAAACAGCCAGGATAATGTCGTTGGCGAACGAACGAGGTATTCGTTTCAGATCAACGCCGTCTGCGTTTCGCAGAGCAGCGAGGATATCACCCGCCTGTTCCCATGCCGTTGCGGATGTTGAGGATTCACAGTTGACTGTGATTCGCCTTTTCTCATTCGCTTGATCAAGGCAATCGGATGAGCTGAGCTACGACTCCACGTCTCTTTGTGATACCCATGCACCAGGATGGTGAAAATCCCCTGCTATTGCTATGTGCTCTCCTGCGCCGGTGCAATATCGTCGGCCACAAACCCCAGGCCCAACCCCTCCAGCGTTTCCCTTTTGGGCACGCCCTTTTCATCCCAACCCAGAAGCCGGTAGTAGTTGTCCAGCATCTCATCCCACACCGGCTGAACGCTCACCCCGGCCGCCGGACCGTCGAGAGGCATGGAGCCGTAGCGCATGGACGGTCTATCCAGTTCCGGATCGATGCCGTGCCGAATGTTGAAAGCCCGCAGCAGATTCACCGCCCTTACGCCGACGCGCATCGCCTCCTCCACGTCCATATCCCAGCCGGTGACCGCGTTCAACGCCTCGGTCAGATGCGGCACGTCGGTGAGGGTATTGAACCGGCACACACCCAGCGAATCCTCGAATATCATCGCCCCCTTGGTCCTGGCGTTGAAACTACTCACCTCCTGCGGGGAAAACTGGTTCGGACTGCCTTCGACGCCGATCGCCTGCAGAGTATCCTGAGCCATATTGCCCATCGGCCCGGTCTCCATGGTGCCGGTGCTGGAAGTCGCCGTGTCGAACATCTCGACCCAGCGCGTACGGTGGTCGTGCCCCCGGGGCGTGTTCCCTTTTTTCGTATGGATCGCGAGCTTGGCGGCCTCCTCCCCGATCCCCTGGGCCGCCCGCATCACGCCCTCGGCCAGCAGGTCTCCGATCCCCTCCCGGTGGGCGATCTTGCGCATGAGAATGCGCACCGACTCCACATTTCCCCAGCTCATGTCCAGACCGTCGAGCCGCTCCTGCGTGAGGAGCCCCTTCTCGAAGCACTCCATCACCAGACCGATCAACCAGCCCATTTCATTGTTCTCAAAACCCAGCCGATCGCACTCATTGGCCAGCACAACGGCGGCGCTGACATCGGTATTGCCGATGACTGAACCGAAGGCCGCGAACTGCTCGTACTCCGGCTCCTCCCCCACGAACCCCTCGTATGGCCCTTCCGGTACGGTGAATACCGTGCAGTGGTCGAAACGGCAGGCCCAGCAGTTGTGCCGCCCGGATACGAAATGCTCCTGCAGGTAGGGCCCGTCCCACTTCTCCAGTTCCTCGGGTGAGATATTGTAGATGCCGGTCGTGTAATTCTTCACCGGCAGCATTCCGTTTCCCCCCCGGGTGCTCTGGGCAACCCCTCGCAGGGTGCCCCACCGGTAGATCCCCTCGCGCTGAGCCGGATTGTCTGCTATGCGGCTGAAGAGCGTCTTCGCCACATCGGCCAGTCCCTCCCGGTCGTGGACCGGCACCGAACCCCGCGAACGTCGGGCCACGATCCCCTTCAGCCGCTTGGAGCCCATCACCGCCCCGGTGCCGTTGTGGCCGGCCACGTGGCCCCGGTCGCCTGCGACGCCGGCAAAGCGCACCGCGTGCTCCCCTGCCGGACCGATGCCGAAGACGCTGATCTGGCCCTCGTCCACCTCCAGTTCCTCGGCCATGCGGTCGGTGAGATCCCAGGTATCTACCCCGGAGAGATGATCGGCATCCCGCAGTTCCGCCTGCCCATCGCAGATGTAGAGATATTTGAGGCTTTCGGCCGCCCCCTCTATGATCACGCCGTCGAATCCATTGAACCGCAGATACGCCCCCATGAAGCCGTTGGCCTGGGAGGCGGCGGCACCGTTGGTCAACGGGCCTTTGGTGATCACCGAAATGGTGCCCGAGCCGTTCACCCGGGTCCCGCCCAGGGGACCGGAGGCCACGATCAACCGGTTCTCCGGATCCGACCATTCCACGCCGGGAGGGACCTCATCGTAGAGCAGTCTGGCCCCGTAGCCGGAACCGCCCACGTGCATCCGATAAATCTCCTCGTCCAGTTGCTCCGACCGGATCTGGCCGCTGCTCATATCAACACGCAGGTATTCCGCCATCGGTTTATCCTCCCTATGTGGAACGTGAAGCGTCGAGTAAAAAACGTCGATTGGGGACCGGGGAATGGACAAAAACTTCGGCCCGGCCGCTGCTCGTATAGTGGGAAGCTGTCCTCAGGCTAACCCTAACCTCCGCTGAAGCCGGGCATCAATCGGAGGGTGTCACCGGATTTCAGCTCCGTGTCCAATCCCCCCGATAGCTCCACGAACCTCTCGTTCAAAACAAGGGCGATGTAACCGAACAGCCTTCCGGTATCCGCCTCGAAGAGGATCTCCCGGACCTCCCGCTTGTCCGCGATGATCTCCTCCAGGAGGTCCCGAATGGTGGTGCCGTCATCAACCTTCCGCTCCATGACCACTCGCCCGGAACGCCCGGCAGCGAAGTAGCGGCTGAGCCAGGGCATGATCTCTATATTTACGCTGTCCATACTTCAGCTCCGGCCATCCCTCTACTCCTCGCTGCTGAGCGGCTCGATATACAGCGCATCGCCGACAATACAGCCTATGTCGGTCGCGGCATGGCCGAAACTTATGGCGAGTTGGAGATTGCCGTCCTCCTCTATGAGGGCGACCCAGTTCCCTTTGGGCACGTCGCTGTAATCCTTGCCCAGAAATGCCCGAATCGTCCGCCCCCCGTATTTCACAGTAAAGGTCTTCTGGTCTGTAATCCCGTATTTGCTCAGCTCGACTCCGCTCAGATTCGTATTGATATTGGCGTACTCTTCGCTGATGCGCACCACTTTCGCCATTAGGTAGGCTACTGATCCATCCTCAGCCCTGATGATGGGCATCTGAGACCGATGAGCACAGCCCGATGTCAGACTACAAACTAAAACGACTAAAAGAAAAATGCCGGTATTTTTCATTTTCAAATTCACCTTTTTGTTGACTCCCTGAAGAGGAGAACGGAGAAACTTCTTTAACTACCCTGGCGTCTTACACCAAAGGGCACAGATCCGCACAAAATATATGGGAGTAGTCCATGCGTGCTGTAAAATTCTCACTCTGTATAGCTCTCGCCCTGCTCTGCAGCGGCTGCCTCGCCCTCTCCATCCATCCTCTGTACACAGATGAAGATGTTCTCTTTGAACCTGCATTAATCGGCACCTGGTCGGAAGACAAAGACGGTGGCACGTGGGCCTTTGAACCCCTAAAAGAAAACGTCTATCGCCTCATCATCACCGACGATGGAGAATCGTCGAACTTTGTGGCCCACCTGCTGCGGCTCGAGGACCAAACCTTCCTCGACCTGTTCCCCGAGGAAATGGAACACGGCAACGGCTGGTACCAGTTTCACTTCCTGTCGGTGCACACCTTCTTCCAACTCTCCCTGGAAGGGGACAAATTGGAACTCGCCTTCCTGGATCCCAAGTGGCTCAAGGAGAAAAGCAAAGCGGGTGAGCTCAAACTCCGCCACCAGTTCCGCGACGACCAGATCATCCTCACCGCTTCTACTCAGGAACTACAAAAGTTCGTCCTCGCACATGTCGAAGAGGCCTTCGACAAGGAAGATATAGGGGTTATGAGCCGCCTGAAGGAAGACAATCCCCGGAGGCGTACGGTTGAGGATGGCGAATAGGCGTACGTATTTTTTTGATATCGTACGTACTACCCATTATCTTATTCTTCATTAATTCTGAAAGGGAACCTGAAAGGAAAGTCGAACTATGGGCGTTTCGGCATCGAAGTTGCGCGAAAATATCTACCAGCTACTCGACCAGGTTCTGGAAACCGGAACCCCCCTCGAAATAAACCGCAAGGGCCGCACGCTGAAAATCGTCCCCGTCAAAGGCGAGAGCAAACTCGGCAACCTCAAGCGCCACGACTGCCTGGACGGCGATCCTGACGATATCGTGCACCTCGATTGGTCGGACGAATGGCGGATCTGATCTACCTCGACACCCATGTGGTCATCTGGCTCTACGCCGGAAATCTGGACCTTTTCAGCCCCCGAATCCAGCGAGACTTAGAAGAAAACACTCTGCTCATCTCGCCGATCGTCACCCTAGAAGTCCAGTACTTGCACGAAATCGGCAGGATCACTGCCGAGGCTGGTGAAGTGATCGACGAACTGCGACGCGCCATCGACCTGCAGATCAGCGACACCCCCTTCTCCCAGGTCGTCGCCCAGGCGCTGCGCAACACCTGGACTCGGGACCCTTTCGACCACATCATAACCGCTCAGGCCGCCCTCGGCCAGCACCGCCTGCTCACCAAAGATCGGACGATCCGCGACCACTACGACCGCGCCTACTGGGAGTGAAGACTCCCCTTCATGCGATCTCACGAAGCAGCGATCTTATCGGCTCTTGCCTCTTCGCCTTGCAGACCCGGTGTCTGGATGACGAAGTGATAGTGATCGTCCGAACAAGAAAGGAACGTGTGCACCTCGCCAGGCTCGATAATGACGCCAGACTTCTCGGTAAAACAAATCTCCTGTCCGTCCACTACCATAGAAACCTGGCCTCTCGCGAAAAAATAGATCTCCGTCATTGTACGGTGATAATGAGGCTCATTGACGGCGGTATTAGCATAGCCAATCGAGATATCCAAGTCGGAATCCCAAGGACCTGCAAACCAGCCTTTGTCGATATTCAAATCAGGCTGAACAATCCTCATATATCCTCCCTCGGAGATTTGTTCGCATTTCGAATAACATCCGGGTTGACGAACTCGAGGGCCACAGTCCTCACCCTGCCGACAGCCGCTGCGCCGTTCGGTTGATAATCTCCTCCTTTTCGGCCTCCGACAGATCCACGAAGCGCGCGCTGTACCCCGCTACCTTGACCATCAGATTCGGCCACTTCTCCGGGTGCTCCCTGGCGTCGATCAGCGTTTCGGTGTCCACCATGCTGATCTGCATCTGCATCACTCCCAGATCCACAAACCCCTTCAAAAAACCGGCAAACATTCCCAGCCCGGCGCTCGTCTCCAGCATCGCCGGGTCAAAGCGCAGATCCAACGAGCAGCCGTTGGGAAACTTGGTGAAGTCGATCCGACTCAGCGACTCCAGCACAGCGGTCGGCCCCTCCCTGTCCGTGCCCCACGACGGATTCAAGTTCCGCGTCAGCGAGCGCCCCGCCGTCCGCCCATCCGCTCCGGCCCCCACCACCTCCCCCAGACTGTGGTTGGCCACAAACGAATAGAGCGCCAACTGCCAGCGCCCACCCCGCGGATTGCGCCGTCCGCCGAATTCCTCGAACAGCGCCTCGGTCACCCGTGCCGCCAAATCGTCTACCCGGTCGTCCCCGTTGCCCCACTTGGGTGCCGTCAGCAGTCGCATCCGCACATCCTCGTATCCCTCGAAATCCACCCCGAGCGCCGCCACCAGCTCCCCCATTCCCACCATCCCCTCCTCAAAGACGCACTGCCGCACCGCAGCCAGCGAATTCACCACATTCGGCAAACCGGCCACAATGCACCCCGTCAGACTGTAGCGCGCTCCTCCCTCACACACATCCATCCCCCGGGCGATACAGTCCTCGATAAACAGCGACATCAGCGGGTACCGCCGCTCCCGACAGTGCGCCGCATCCGCTGCGTCCACAAACCTCACCAACCGTTCCCGCACATAGCGCAGCTGTTCCCTGAACCCATTCCACACCCCTTCGAAATCTCCGAACCCCTCCCGTTCCAATCCCAGCCGCTCCCCGGTCAGCAGCGAGCGCCCTCCGTTGAGCGCAAATTCCAGCACCAGCGGCAAGTTTAGATACGCGGCATTCGGATGGAACGCCTCGCGCCCCGGAATGGTGTTCTCATAGCAGCAGGAGCAGATATAGTCGCGCGCATCCCCCAGAGAGCGGCCGTGTCGCAAAAACGCCGGGATCAGCGCCTCGTCGTTGACGATCGGAAACCCCAGACCGCCCACCGCGTATCTCGCCGCCGCCTGCCAGTACCGCTCCGGTGCCTCCTTGTGCAATCGCAGCGAGATATACGGCGCCGGCATGGCGATCCGCAGACTCGCCTCCATGACCAGCTCGGTCAGCTCGTTGGAGGCGTCCAGACCGGTCGGCGTCACCCCGCCCAAACTCGCCTGGCTGCCGGGGGTGTACACCTGGTGGTGCGTGTAGTAGTCCACGTGCCGAAAGCAGAGTAGAAACAGCTCCATCAGCTCAAGCGCCTGTTCCCTGGACAGCTCCCCCTTTTCCAGATCCCTCTTGTAGTAGGGATACAGATACTGATCCATCCTCCCCAACCCCAGACCACCCCCGGGACAGCAGCCGCCCATCTCCGTGGTCACCAGCACATACACCAACCAGTACGACTGCAGCGCCTCCCGAAACGTCCGCGCCGGCCGTTCCGGCACCCGCTCCAGCACTCCGGCCATCTCCCGCAGCTCTTCCGCCCACACCGGATCGTCCATCTCTCCGGCCAGCCGCAGCACCTCCTCCCGATAGCGCCGCGCGTACACCAGCACATTCTCACAGGAGAGCAGCCCCGCCGCACACCAGCGCCGTTTCTCCTCCTCTTCCTCACTCAAACCGCGCAACGTCTCTTCCACCCTTCGGCGCAGCCCCTCGATCCCCTGTCCCAGGACGAACTCCAGCCCTGGCGTGATATGCCCCTCAAAGCAGGCGGCGTAGTAAACGCTCGCCTCGCGCAGCGCCACCCACTCCGGATCCGGATCGTCCGGCCCCGAGTACCCGTCCGCCTGCAGCGCCGGCAACATCAAATTGAAAAAAAACGGATCTGCCCCACCCAAAAACAGATCGTCCTCCTCAACCTCGAGCGGACACCGATCCACCAGGTGCCGCAGCGCCTGCGCCCGCGCCAGGGCCGGGTCCTCTCCCTCACATTCCAGAAAGACCTGCTTCACCTCTTCCGCCAGTTGCCCGTGTTCCTCCGGTTCCGTCCGCTCCTCGTATCCCATATCGAAGCGGTGCTGCCGCACCCGCCCCGAACGCGCCGTGCTGCACTGAGGCCCGGACCCCGGAAGCTGGAAATAAGGCTCGTTCGTCCTCACTTCAGATCTACTTCCCATCCATTTATCCCTCGCCGTCGTATGCCCGCCAGAAGACCTCCCCCTGCCCTTCCCGCACGTCGCCATACTCCTCCTGCCACAGCCGCAGCGCCCCGCGCAACTCCTCCAGTTTCTCCGCGTAACTCGCCTCTCCCGACAGATCGTTCAACTCGTGTGGGTCCGCCACCAGATCGAACAGCTGCGTCGTCCGCACTCCATCCACCGCGTACTCGATCAGCTTGTGCTGCGCATCTCGCACGCTCCGCTGCCAGTGCCGGTACGCAAAGTGCAAATGCTCGCGAATCCGCTCGTCCGCATCCCGCAGCGCCGGCGTCAGACTCTTCCCCTCCACTGAGCCGGGAATCTCCACCCCGCTCAGATCGCACAGTGTCGGAAAGATGTCGATCAGATACGCCAACGCCTCCCGCCGCTCTCCCTGCGGCACGCCAGGACCGCACATCACCAGAGGAACGTGCACCGAGTGCTCGTACATATTCTGCTTCCCCATCAGTCCGTGCCGTCCCACCGCCAGACCGTTGTCCCCGGCAAAGACCACGATCGTATTCTCCCCTCTTCCCGTCTCCTTCAACACCTCTAGCACTCGCCCCATCTGCGCATCGGCGTGGGTGATCATCGCGTAGTACGCGGCGATGTGTTGCTTCACCTCCTCCTCAGTGCGCGGAAAACCCGCCAGCACTTCATCTCGAATCTTCAACTCTCCGTTGTCGAACGGATGCTCGGCCATGAAGTTCGGCGGCAGCTCGATTTCCGCCGGGTCGTACATATCTATGTACTCCTGCGGCATGGTGCGCGGATCGTGCGGCGCCATGAACGAGACGTATGCGAAGAACGGATCATCCCCTTCGAGCCCGCGCAAAAAGTCGATCGTCGCGTCGGCGAACAGCTCGCTCGAGTGCTTCCCCGCCTTAATGTGATCGCAGATCTTGGTCGCAATCCGCTGCCTGTGGAAATCGACCGTCTGCTGAATCCGCTGCCTGTACTCCCCACTCGGATCGAAGTCGTTGACCGGCACGTTCCAGTGATCGTCCATCCCCCCAAAAAAAATCTCCCCCCCGGCGCTGAAGCTGCGCGCGTACGCCCGGGGACCGCTGTGCCACTTGCCCGTACCGAACGTCTCGTATCCCGCTCCGCGCAGCGTCTCCCCCATCAGCGCGTGCTCCTCGGGCACCGCCTGCCCCTGCCCTTCTATGTGATACAGAGTGCGACCGGTCATCAGCATCGCCCGGCTCGGCATACACACCGCCGGACAGGAGCCGCCCATGATATACGCGTTGGCGAAACTCGTCCCGTTCTCTACCAGCCCGTCCAGATGCGGCGTGATGACCTGCCCGTTCCCCAGCGCCCGAATCGTGTCGAAACGCTGATCGTCGGTAAAGAAAAACAGAATATTCGGTCTGTCGCTCATTGTCGCCTCTCTCTCATTTTAACGGAAAACTCAATGGCCCTGCTGGTAAGGGAATCCCGAGAACTAACCCCACCTCCAGCTGAGTCTAACTATTCGCTGGTCAACCCTTGGAAATCTCGGACCCGGCCAGTCTCCGGCCCAGCGCAAACCCCTCCTCCAGCTTCTCCGGCTTCCCGGCGATCTCCCCGCGGTCGCCCACGCCGGGTACCACTACCTGTCCCAACATCTCCAGCTCCAGATACTCGAAACTCTTTTCAAAGAATCGCACCACCAGCTCCGCCGTCTCCGGGTTGTCCTCCTCAAAAGGCACGGCGATCGCCGCACTCTTTCCGCGAATCTTGCCCCGATTCTCCGGGCAGTTGAAATACACGAAGCGATCGATGAACGCCTTCATCAGCGCCGTCGGCCCGTACCAGTAGACCGGCGTGCCAAAGAGAATGGCGTCGCTCTCCGCTATCGTGGCGAAAAGCCCGTTCATGTCGTCCCGCTTACTGCATGCCTTCCCCTTCCAGCAGGCATGGCAGCCATCGCAGTCCCGTATCTGCAGGTCCCCCAGAAAAATCCGCTCCGTCTCCGCTCCCCCCTCTCGGGCACCCTCCAGAATCCGCTCGACCAGCAGATGCGTATTCCCCCGCTTCCGCGGACTGCCGATCACCCCGAGCACCTTCATCCGTCGGCCCCCTTGAAATACACCTTCTCCGCCGTTCTCCCCAGAATCCACTCCTTGTCCTCCCGACTGAAAAACGGAATCAAATCCTTCATGATCAACAGCTCGTAGAAATTGGCGTAGATCATCCGCTGCGGCCCAAACGCGTCGTACACCCGCTCCAGATACGGCCACATGTCGCGGAACGGCACCTGCTCCCTCGACGGATTGTGGAGCGAGGTGCGGATATACACATTCGGCCATTTCTCCAGTTCCAGCATAGGCCCAAAACCCTCGCTGTCCGGCGCGCTGATATCCATCATCGCAAAGTGGTCGACCACCACATTCACCCCCGGAAACCGCTCCGCCATATCCGCCACCTGGCCGATCTGGTGCGGCGCCAGAAAGATGTTGAACACCGCTCCCAACTCCTCCGCCTTCCGCCACAGCGGATAGCAGACCGGATCGTTCATCCACACCACGTCCTTGTCGTAGATCGGGCTCAGCCGCATCCCCACCAGATGCTCCTCTTTGATCGCCCGCTCCAACCGCCCCGGATTCTCCGGATCGTCGGGCGCATACAGCCGCATCCCCACCAGCAGCCCGATCCCGGCAAAGTGGTCGGGATATCTCTCCACGCAATAGCTTGCGTAAGAATTGTCCCGCCCGTAGTAGCAGACGTGGCTGATGACCACTCTGTCCACCCCGTAGCTCCGCATATCCGCCAGCAGATCCTCGGCCGACTGCTCCCTGTCCGGCAGATTGCGCGGACAACTCGCCACCTCCGGATCAATGCCGAACCGCTCGTCGCGCAGCGTCCAGGCGTGCTCGGCCCCATTGATAATCGGATACTCATCCATGACCACCTCCAGTCTCGTATCGAACTGTGCAAATCAGTAAATTCCCGCAGGCGGGTTCGGGGGTTGCTGGAGGACGGCGATGTCTGTCTGAGGCCGCCCCATCCCGTCCACCGCACAACCGAACGAATCACCGTCGCTTCCGGCATATCCGTAATCAACCAGAAGGTCCACCGTCCCGCTCTCGCAACACCCTCTCCCTCTATCTCCGACCGATCAGTCTGGTCCGAAACCCCCTCGACGCTCCGCCCCAGGAGACGGCGGCCCCGAGGCCGAGTTTCATCGCCGCCCGTAGGCAGCCCCCGGATCCGCCGTCCGCACCCAGTATCCCTTCAGGTACTTCTGCTAGCCCCCATAGCCAGCCCTAACAGCAGCGCACCAGTCGATGCCATCCTCCACCAATCGGATCGACCGCCACACCTCTCTCCATCGGCTCCCCCTCCACCAGCTCCCCGTCCACCTCCACCTGCCCCTCTCCCAAACCGGGCAGCACCACGCGCGCGCTGCTGTTCGCCGGAATCTCCACCTCTAACACAAACTCCCCCTTCCGGCATTCGAACTCGACGCCGACCGTTCCCCTGATCGTCGGTACCTTCACCCGCGCCCACTCCAGCGATCCCGGCTGCGGCTGGATCAGCATCCGCCCGAATCCCGGCTCCAGCGGCCGCACGCCCATCAAATAGCGCGGAATGATATTCCCGGGAGCCGCTCCCCAGGCGTGATTCCAATCCAGATTGTTCTTGTACTTCCAGTCCCACGCCTCCAGCGTCACCGTCGTCCCCGCCCGCAGCATATTCCACCAGCTCCGGTCGTCCCGGGCCGTCATCAGCGCCAGTGCGTGTTCCGCCGCTCCCGCTTCGTACAACCCCTCCAGCAAAAACTGAGCCCCGTACACGCTACACGCCATCCCGCGCGACCTGACGAACTCCACCACCTTCTCCACTCTCTCCTCCGGCACCAGTCCAAAGGCCAGGAGAAACATGTTCGCGTGCAGCGCCGCGTGTTCCGTCCCCTCGCCATCCACGTACACACCCCGACCTCGATCGAACAGCTTCTCGTCGATACTTCTCCGCACCCGCTCCTCCCTCTCCCCGAAAAACGCCGCATCCTCCACCTTCCCCAAAACCCCGGCGATCCGCTCCATCAGCCCCAGCGCCCGACAGTGGAAACCGTTCACCACCGTGTTGACCGGCATCATCTCGTACCCGTCCCGCTCCCCCGTCCCCCCCTGCGTGAACGACCCCGGCGGCCAGTCCACGATATCCTTCATCTCCGCAGTCAGATGCACCGACCGCAGCACCTCTTCGCCGACCCCCTCCGAGCTGATCAGCCCATCCTCACGCGCCAGCGGCAGCAGACACTTCGCCTTCAAATCATCGTAGTATCCTTCCAGCGAAGCGGCGTCCCCCGTCTGCTCGTAGTCCGCCCAGGCAGTCAACACCGAGAACAGGATCCACTCGGTCGGCCAGGTCGGACGCTCGATCAAATACTCGTGCGTGTGCCGCGCCAGCGAAAATTCCCGATCCACCCCATAATGGCAGTACTGATTGATATACGCATCCGCCTCGTACGGAATCCGCTCCCGGTCCCCATCCACATACACCCCGCAGAAACTGGTCGCCTTGACGCTGTACCGACAGATCTCCCATATCTCGTTCAACAGCTCGTCCGACGAGGAAAAACTCGCCCCTTCATCGTCGAACGGATAGTGTACTGCCACCTGCCGTATAGCCTCCCGATCCACTCCCGATGGCACCCCAACCAGTTCGCAATACCGGAACGGTATCACCTCCCCCACCTCGGGTGGCATCAGAACGGCACTCGACCCGGTATTCCGTTCGTCCGTTGGAATCTCGACCCGATAGGTCCGCACCCCCTTCTCCAAAGACAGCTCTATCCTCCGATATCTGATGCAGCCCGGCGGCTCCCTGTCGATATCCTGCGGCCCGGCCAGCTTCTCTCCCAGATGCACCTCGACGACGCACCCCTCCTCCTCACAGCCCAGCGTCAGCTCGACCGTCCCAAAAGCCGCCCTGCCAAAATCCACAAAGAAATGCCCCTCTCCCTTCTCGACCACCCCCACCGGTTCCACCATCGTCTGCTCCAGAGGATAGCGCGCCGTGACGTGCCCTTTGCTCACCTCTCCGGTCCGGAAGCCCTGTGGAGCCGACCACGGACTCATCTCCCCCCACCCGTTCCAGGTGCACACCTGCCAGCAGAATTCGGCATGAGAATCCAGCGGCTTCCCTCCATAGATCACGTCGATCGATCGGGATGATTCCACTCTTCCCGAATCCCACACATCCCCCTCCTCCCGGGCCAAAATCTCCGGATCAGAAGCGACCAGGATCCTGTAAGCGCTCTGCAACGCCCCGTTCCGGCGATCATTCACGATCCACCCAAACCGGGGCCGATCCACGCATACGCGCGTCTTTTCCGGGTGGGCGAGCAGTTGGCACAGCAGGCCGGTGGGCGGCAGTGCGGAAAAAGCCATTATTTCATCCTTTTCACAGGCAGGTCGATAGAAGCGACAGAACCACCTGCAATATGGGCAGTTTCCCACGGAAAGGGCAAGACCACCCTCCCTCAGTTGACAGCATTTCTCAAAATGTGCATGCTATTGCGCTCAATCTCAGGCGCGAAAATATGCAGCTGAAAACCCACAACTCGAGGAGCCCGACCCATGAAGTACGACAACAAAGAAGACATCCTGCAAATGACCGCAAAATGGGAAGGTGACCGCTTTGAAAACGGCCGTCCCAAAGTGCCCGACGACATCATCAAGCGGATGAAGCACGTCGCCCTCGAAGAGGCCTGGGGCGTCTGCTGGGGCAACGGCTACAAATACCAGTTCCAGGATGAGTGGAAGGTAATCCCCGAGGGCGAGGTGCTGGTCGGCCGGGCGGTCACCGGCGTCATGGTTCCCCAGCGGCCCGACCTGCACGAAACCCTGCTCGAATACGGTCAGAAGGAAGAGGGCCGCGCCGGCTTCTTCAACTCCTGGGTGATCGAGACCCTGGTGGAAGACGACGTGATGGTCATCGACATGTTCGACAAGATCTTCCAGGGCACCTACTCCGGCGGCAACCTCTCCAACGCCATCGCCGCCCGCGGCGGCCGCGGTCAGGTCCTCTGGTGCGGCATCCGCGACGTGCAGCAGGTCAAGGACATCGACGGCCTGGTCACCTTTTACCGCGGCAACGACCCCACCGGCATCGGCGATGTCACCCTGACCGGCATCAACGTCCCCTGCCGCATCGGCAAGGCGATCTGCATGCCGGGCGACGTCGTCCTGGGCACCCTCGCCGGCATCCTCTTCATCCCGCCGCACCTGGCCGAAGAGTGCTGCATCCGCGCCGAGCGCACCCAGCTCCGCGAGACCTTCCAGTTCCAGCGGATCCACGAAGGGGTCTACAACTCCCACGAGATGGACAGCGCCTGGTCGTCCGAGATCGAGGCCGACTTCCACGAGTGGCGCAAGGACAACACCCCCGAGCACTACCAGCACCTGGATTTTGAGGAGGACAAGGCCGCCGAAGACCAGGCCACCTCCGACGAGGCGGGCACCGTATTGTAATTCCCGTCGAATGGGGAGACGGCACCGCCTCTCCTCGGAGTCCGCACATCTGAGAAAAGCGGAATCCTCGTACAGAGTTCCACAATGCAAAAGGGACCGACCTGGTGATAGGTCGGTCCCTTTTGTCGATGCAGAAATAGTGCTTGACAATGCTATTAAAGATTACATAATACAGAGATGATAATTGTCCACTCGAGCGGACAATTCAGAAGAATTTTACAATTAATTATTGCTTGAAATAATTGTAACTATTGTATTAAAGGCAATTTTTGTTCCCATTTGTCAGTTGACATAATGCCTATTCCCCACTCTATTAGTACAAAATCAGCACTCAAACCATCTCTCCCGTTGACTCCGAGAACCTTCCCCCAGCTCACGACTCCGGCAAAATGAGCTGATCCACATCCCGCAGCCCGTACGTCAGCCCCAGCTCCCCGTAATCAGTTCCCGTCCGCCCGTTCCAGTCCCACACCACCTCACCGTCCTTCAGCGTCATCTCACAGATCAGCCGCTCCTTCCCCCTCAGCCGCCCTCCGGCCACGTCGATATATCCAAAATTCCCCTGCTGCGCGCCCAGCACCGCCACGTCGGCCACCGCCCCCACCGTCAGATGCCCCAGCTCGGAGTGATTGATCTCCATTGCCGGATTAATCGTCGATTCCCTGACGATCTCTTCCAGCGGCATGCCCATCGCCAGGAACTTCGACATCACCGTAGTCATGTCCATCATCTCGGCGTTCATGCTCAGCGTGTGCAGATCGGTGGAGATCGAATCCGGATAGAACCCCTGCTCGATGCTCGGCACCGCGTTGCGGAAGACAAAGCTGCCCGCCCCGTGGCCCACGTCGAAGATCACCCCGCGCTTTCGCGCCTCGTAGAAAAAGTTCGGCACCTTACCATCCGGCCCCACCCACGGGATCGCCGCCAGATACATATGGGTGGTGATGTCTCCCGCCCCCATCCGTTCGGTTACCAGTTTATAGTACGGCCGCTCCTTGCAGAAAAAACCGAAATCGACCATAGTCGGCAGCCCGAGTTCCTTCCCCGCCGCCAGCGCCAGGTCGACCGAAGTCCAGTCCGGCGCATAGTAGTGGGCCGTCTTCATCCCCACAATCACATCGGCATTCTCCCGACAGACCGCCACCGCCCGCTCGACGCTCATATCGTGCACGTTCTGCTCGATGTCGTTGGCCACCATCCCCAGACCGACGATGTTGAGAAAGGCGAACTTCCGCGTCTGAAACCGATCGATCACTCTGAAGCGGAAATCCTCGAAGTTGCGCCATCCCGCGCTCCCCGTATCCACCATCGTCGTCACCCCGCTGCGGAAGCTGAAACCATCGGGCAGAATGCTGTTGTCCCCGGCCCAGGCCCGCCGATGTCCGGGCGTGGCGTACATGTGCGAGTGGATGTCCACCAGACCGGGCGTCACATACAGACCGCTCACATCCAGCACCTTCCGCGCCTGCTCGGAGGGAATCTCGCGATCGACCGCCGCCACCTTTCCCCTGGTGATGGCCAGATCCATGGGGCCGTCCAGACCGTTTTTGGGGTCGATCAAATGCCCCCCCTTGAGCAATAAGTCAAAAGACATCTATTTACCTCCGCGCTATATGAGAGAATACCCCTTCAAAGAACACTATAGTCCGATGTGAATCACCCCTGCCGCCGCATCAGACTGAAACTCTGTCCCGTCGGCCCGGTCTCTGGCTGCGTCGCCAGAAACAGCGCCATCGGCGCCACATCCTCCGGCGCCTTGAGCCACTCCGCCGTAAACGGTTTCGCCGGATCCGGCTCGCGCGCCGGCATCACCGTCGGCTCTCCATCCTTTGCCACTCGCCCCGGAATCAGCTCGTTGACGCTGATGTCGTAGGCCCGCAGCTCGTCCGCCAGCACCCGCACTAGCATCCACAGCCCCGCTTTGGCACAGCAGTAGGCCGCCGCTCCGACCATCCCCCGATGCCCCATCCCCGAACCGGTCGCGATGATCTTGCCGCCGCCCCGCCGCTTCATGTGCGGCACCGCCTTTTGCGCGCAGTAAAAGGCACCATTCAAATTGACATCCAGCGTCGCCAGCCAGTCGGCCGGGTCGCACTCCTCCACCACATCCCCACCGACAACCCCTCCGGCGTTGATCACCAGAATGTCCAGCCCTCCGTACCGCTCCACCACCGTTGCCATCATCCGCTCCACCTGATCCGCATCGGTCACATCGCACACCACCGCCAGCCCCTCGCCCCCCTCCGCCTCGATCCTCGCAACCGTTTCCTCCAGCTTCTCCCGACTGCGCGCCGCGCAGCACACCCTGGCTCCCGCCCGGGCGTAGGCCAGCCCGATCGCCCGACCGATATTCTGGCTGGCGCCGGTGACGAGCGCCACCTTGCCCGCCAGCACTTTCTCTTCCCTTGATGCCATCGTAAAAAGTCCTTTTAAACGCCTCCCAACGCGTTGGGAGGCACCTCGTCTACCGCATCCGGTATACGGACCATCGCTCTAAGGGCGGTATCTTGTGGGTCGATGAGCTTGCGTCCATTCTTTACGAGATCGTCGGTTCATTCAGACCTCCACAACGCGATGGATGGCCCCCAGCAACGACCCCTCCCCGTGCACATCCTGCCCCAACTCCCAGATCATCACCCCTCCCAATTCGCACTCCATGGCGTGACGCGTCTTCCGCTGGATCGTCTCTATGCCGTTGAAATACACCCCCCCTGCCTCGTCGATCCCCGGGGATGGCCGGTGCAGCCGCACGATGTCGGCGTAGGTCATCGCCACGTCGCCGTCCTCCATACTGCGGCCGTAGAAAGGCACGCCCAGACAGAGCTTTTCGGCCGCCACACCCCTTTTGAGAAAGAGCTCCACCCCCTGGACCGCGTGCTCGAAAGTGGAGTGTCGGGTCCCCTGATCGTACGCCATCAGGTGCACGCGATCGACTACCTGATACGCCAACCCACTCAACTCCTGGCCGGGTCCCAGCGCCACCGTCACCAGCAGGCCGTTCGGCTGGAAAACCTGCTTCACCTCCGCCAGCAGCACTGCATAGGCGCCGTTCTCCTCCCCGTCCGCCGGAAACTCCCAATCGAAGTCCGCCCCGGCAAACCCCCGCTCCATGCAAAACTCCGCCAGATCGTCGACGAACTGCCGCCGCGCCTGCATATCCGTCGCCATCCGCCCGAAGCCGGCCGAACGGCCCCAGCCTCCCACCGAGACGAACAGGCGCGTCTGTTGACCCCTGCGGATTTCTCCCAGCCGTTTATCCACCTCGGGCGTCAACCGCTCCAGGTTCAGTTCGCCGGTGACCTGCGGCTCGATGGAGAAGAAGATCAGATCCGTCACCTGGCTCGCCACCGCCAGGTCGAACGTCTGCAGTCGGTACTCGGGCAGATAACCGATCACGCTGAATTCAGCCGCCTTTGACCCTTTAGCCATCGGTCGACCTCCTCTGTTTGGGTGATCTCCCTCCAGACCGTCCCAACGCGCATATCACTCCCCTTCCACCGGCACCTGGTCCAGATTCTCGAACACCTTGCGCACCGCCGCCGCCAGCGCGTCCACCTGTTCCGCTCCGTTCGGCGGCCGGTGGGTGTTGATGTTCCACAGACAGCTGTCGACACAGTCCTGCGCCACCGGAAACTGCGCCACGTCGTAGCTGATCTCCGGCCGAGCGTGCGTCCACGGTGCCCCCTTGCCAAACGCGTTCTTCGCCTGGAAGACCGCATGCGCCGGCAACATCCAGTTGGCCAGCGACACCCTCACCCCCTCCGCATCCAGCCCCTTCACGACCCCCTGTGTCATCGCCCGAAGCTCCACCCCGCGCTGTCGGGCGTATTCCGGATCTACCCGATACACATACGCGTACCCGTTCGTCGGCCGCTCCTCCGAACTATACGAAGGGATCAAATTCGGCGTCCCCTCCAACCGCTCGCACAGCCGCTGCCAATTCTCCAGCGCCTGGCTGCTACTCTGGTCCAGCTTGCGCAGCTGGCTCAGCGCGAAAGCGGCGGCCAGGTCCGATGTCCGGTACATCCACCCCAGACCGTAGTCGTGGTAGTCCCGCCCCGCGTCCGCCGGCCGCATATCGCTAAAGCTGGTCACCGCCTTCCCCTTGTTGAACTTCTCCTCGTCGTCGGTGACAAAGAACCCACCCTCGCCGCCGCACAGATTCTTGTTCTGGTTCAGACTGAACCCTCCCACATCTCCCATCGTCGCGGTCTTCTTCCCCCGATAGGTCGCCCCGTGCGCCTGACAGGCATCCTCGATCACCGCCAGCCCGTGCCGCCGGGCGATCTCCATAATCGGCTCCATGTCGCAGGCCACGCCCCAGTAGTGGACCACCAGAATCGCCCGGGTCCGCTCGCTGATCGCCGCCTCGATCTTCCCCGGATCGATGTGCATCGATTCCCAACCCACGTCCACGAACACCGGCACCGCGCTGTGGTGCACGATGCACGAGGCGCTGCTGGTCCACGACAACGCCGTAGTGATCACCTCGTCCCCCGGGCCGATATCGCAGGCCGCCACGCACATGTGCAGCGCCGCCGTGCCGCTGTTCGTCGCCATGCAAAACTTGTTGCCGTTCCACGCGGCGAACTCCTCCTGCAGCATCTGCGCGTGCGGCCCAAAGGCGTGGCTGTCCTGCCGCAGCGACGCCAGCACCAGTTCCTCGTCCTCCCGGGTCACCTCCGGCCATACGTGAAACTTCAGCCCCTCGGGCACCGCTCTCGGTCCCCCGTTGATCGCCAATTTCTCCGCCGTCTGCGTCGTCATGCCCCGTTCCTTTCTCGCTCGTCTACATGTCGATATACGGTAAAAGCTACGGCATCGCCGCCGGTTCGGAGACGATCCCCACGTTTTTCGGCCCTTTGAACGGGAAAATCACCCGTTCGTAGCCCACTCCATTTTCTCGATAATACTCCTCGATCTCCTCCACCAGCTCATCCCTTCCCAGCTTCTCCTCCGACCAGAAGTTGCAGCACGGAATAACGATCGCCGGCCGCACCAGCGCTCCCTCGGCCACTGCCCGGGTCGCCTCGTCCGGATGCAGCCCCACGATCAGATCGTAGTAGTCGGCCATCCCCGCCCCGAACTCCTCCTCCCGATTCGGAATCCCCTTCAGCGTCCACCCCCTCGGGTCCACCACTTCACAGTCGTAGTTGTACTTCTTCCGCAAGACCCGACTGAGCATCCCCTGCCCTCCCGCCACATCGGCGATATACTGCACATCGCTCCCATACCGCTCATCGATAAAAGCCGCGAGTGCATCGAATCGCTGCGGATCTCCGTGGAGCCTGTGCTGATGCCGGCTCATATTCCCAGAACTCGCATGGCCGAAAATTCACCCGCAGAAAGCGCGGTCATCGTCCCTCGCTCGTCCTGCCCAATTGCTCAAGTCGTTCCTGTGCCCGCGTCGCGTATCCGCTTTTCGCGTGGTCGTCTACCACCCGCGCATAGTACTTCCGCGCCTGCTCGCGTTCTCCGATCAGGTCGTAGCAAATGGCCGAAAGATACTTCATCCGGGCTCGGTCCCCGGCCCTGCGTCTGTTGGCCAGCCTCCGCTCCAGCCTTTCGGTCACCTTCTCGATCAGCTTTTGGTTCGGGTAGCGCTTCCCCCCCTTGAAGTAATAGTACTGAACCAGGTCGTCTTCCCCCTCTTCGCCTCTTACCCCACCCGTGACCACCGTCTCCTGCAGATCGAATTTCTCCTGCCGAATGAGGGTGTCGATCTGGCTCCAGACCGTCTTCAACCACTGCTCGTCCGGCAGCACAACGCCCGCCGCCGTCGCGCTGTCGGGCTCGGCCTGTGCTGCCCCATCCGCCTCCTCTCCAGCCACGGGTCTAATCGAAGCCAAGCCGATCGGCAGTAAAACGGCCAGCAGCGAAAAACGCTTGAGAATATTCATCGTCACTCCTCCTCGGTAATGGAGATCCGTTCATCGACGGATGGAATCGATCGAGCCACTCAGACTTCCACTCCGAATAGTCTACCGCAGCTTTCCCGCCGCCGCCAGTGCCGCCATCACATCCGGCTCGTCGCGCGGATCCTCGTACTCCCGTCCCTCGATCCTGCCCGGATAACCGATCTCGATCCGCACCGTGTCGCTCATCGCCGGCAGCATGATCACCAGGCCGTCGAACGCGAACGACGAGATCATCGTCCAGAACGCTCCCGCATACCGCACCTGACCATCGACACAGACCAGGAACGATCTCCCCATCACTGGCACCTGCAGGCTGTCGAGCTTGCCCCTCCCGCTCGCCGACAGCACGATGGCGTGGTCTTCCCGCACGTACGCGGCGATATCGTCGATCGACAGAATCGGCTCTTCGGCCGCCTCTATGTGGGACATCGCAATCAGCTGCACCGGCGGCACATCGTCCCGGGTCAGAAAAATCCCGAACTCGCCGCCCTCCGCATTCGTGCCTCTCCCCTCATCGTCGCTGCACTGCGCGCAGCACAGGCCGACGATCAGTAGGATCATTATTTTCTTCATTATTTCTCTCCCAAAAAAACTACCTCATTCCCTCCCCGCCGGTTTCGGCCTCTCCTTCCTGGCAGCCACCCACCCCTCGCTCGCCTCGGGAAAACAGTCGAACCGCTGAATATACGGCTTGATGTCGATCAGCGGCGTGCCATCCAGCACGTCGATCCCGCCCACCCGCAGCTCGTTCCCATCCCGCTCCAGCAGCCGCACCACCGTCATCCCGATCCCATTCGGTCGGCAAGGATGCCGGCAGGCGAACAATCCGTGCGCCTCGTCGTCGAGAAACGTGGGACGCACCAGCTTTATCTCCCCCGCCCTGTCGAACAAGTAGAGCAGGTAGATGTGGGAGAACCCCTCGATATCCTTCAGTCCTTCCGCATATTGTGGGTACACCTCGATCCGCCCTTCCCCATCCGGTTGAAATATCCCCTGAATCGGCGCCTCTTTCTTGGTAGCGTAGGGCGTGTGAATAATGCCAATCGGCTCCAGTTCCATATTTCCCTTTCTCACATTTTCTTCCGGCGAAACCGTCAGCTCCTCTCCGAGTCTTCCCGAACCGGCGGCATCTCCAGCGTCATGCAGTACTCTTCAAATCCCACCGAGCGCCAGAAAGCGAGACCCGTTTCGTTGTGCATCAGCACCTCGACCGCAATCCGCTTCTCCATCGGCCAGACCTCCTCCCTCAGCAGCTGCACCACCCGGCGCCCGATCCCCTCCCTGCGGCAGTCGCGCTGGACGAACAGCTGCCTCAAGTAGATCGACTCCCCGTCATCCCGATGCAGCTCATACGCTACCACTTCTTCATCCCGCTCGAACAGCACCGCCTCGTACGCTCCCTCCAGGAAGCCGCGCATCCGCTCCTCCAGCTGCTCGACCGTCATCCCCGTATTCCTGTGCCCCTCGTCCTCGATCAGCTGCCGGTTGAGCCGCGCCAGCAGCGGCACGTCCCCCGACCGGGCCATCCTGTAATGGAAGTCGCTCATCCCCGATACACCTCCCGACCATATCTATCGATCTCGTCGTTCATCGCGTCGATCAACACCTGGTCGTACGGCACCCCGTGACTCGGGCCGGCGATATACCCACCCCCCGTTCCCATCTCATCGATCCGCCGCCGCACCTCCCCCCGCACCTCCGCCGGCGTAACCCCCGGCCGCGCCAGCACAAACTGGCTGTCGATTCCGCCGCAAAAGCTGATCCGGTCCCCGTACTCCCGCTTGAGACGCGCCAGGTCGTTGCACGGCTGACACGGGTTGAACATGGCGGCGCCCATCTCTACGATGTCGTCGAACACCTCCTCGATCCGACCGCACGAGTGCTGGTCGATCAAAATATCGCGCCCCTTCATACAGTCGTAGATCCGCTGCGTCTGCGGCCGAATCGTCTTCCGCCACGTCTCGGGCGGCATAAACAGACTGGTCTGCGTGCCCCAGTCGTCGCCGTACCACATCATGTCCAGGCCGACCTCGTCGTCGAACCGCTCGATCAGCGCGATCTTGTAGTCGGCCACCGCGCCCAACAGCTCCTCCATCAGCTCCGGCTTCTCGATATACGCAATCAGCGCTCCCTCCATCCCCAGCAGCAGGTAGGACCGCTCGAACAGTCCCATCTCCACAAAGCCGCGCACCAGGAATTCCTCCCGGTCCACCTCCGCCACCGCCGCCCGCACCCCGGTCCAGTCCAGCGCGTCGATATCCGGCACCACCAGTTGCTCGCGCCAGTTCTCCAGATCGGCGATCGGATGCCTGCCCAGCGTCGGATACGTTCCACCCTCGGCCTCCTCCTCCAGCGACCAGTGCACCCCGAAGTCGTCGCACCCCTCCCCCCTCGGCCGCTCGACCACCGGCGACGAGACCATCACCACATTCTCCAGACCGTTGGGCACCCACTCCGGAGCGTCGCGGAGAATAGCCCGCAGCGTGTTCTCTCTCGCTTTCATCACAACCCCTTTGCCGGGTGAGAAGTATCTACCGAGAAAGTAACAAAAATGCCCTCCTGAAAAAACCTCGCACCCGAATGGACAATGTGAATGCAACAGCTCCCTGCTTATATTTGAGACCAGGCGTAGCGCTGCTCCACAGAGCGCCTCCAGATAGACGACGCAAACCTCGCAGGAGACGCATATGGCGGGCGATTACACTCTGGTCCAGGACATCCGAAAACTCACGGAATACCTGTACCAAGTTCTCCAGGAACAGGTGGGAGCCTCTCTCGCCGAACAGGTCGAACAGATTCTGCAGCTGGCCAGTGCCCGGCGCCGAGGGGACGAACGGGCGGAAAACGACCTCGAAAAACTGATCTCCGAGCTAGACGAAGAATCCGCGTCAGTGGCCCTGCGGGCGATCAGCATCCTCTTCGACCTGATGAATATGGCCGAAGACCGCCACCGGGTGCGGGTGTTGCACGATCGCGAGCGGCGCAGCCGGGCCTTTCCCAGACCGGAATCGATCGGCGCTGCGCTGGAGCGACTCAACCGCCAGGGCTACACCGCATCACAGGTCCAATCCCTCCTCGACCGGCTGAGTATCGAACCGGTCTTCACCGCCCACCCCACCGAGGCCAAGAGACGTTCCGTCAGAAACAAGCTCAAGAACATCCAGCGCTGTCTGGTAATGCTCGATCACATCGACCTGCTGCCCAGAGAGCGGGACGGCTACGAGCGCACCATATACAGCGAATTGGTCGGCCTGTGGCAGACCGACCCCCACCGACCGGAGCGGCCCGTAGTCGCCGAAGAAGTCGAGCGAGCCCTCTTCGCCATGCAAACTCTGTGGGATGTGGTCCCCCGACTCTACCGAGAACTGGATCGGGAGCTCAATCGCTATTTTCCCGGCAACTCATTCGCCCAGCCCCGTTTTCTCCATTTCGGTTCCTGGATCGGCGGCGACCGAGACGGCAACCCTTACGTCACGGCCCATGTGACCGCGCGGACGTTGACCCGGATGCGCCGGGAAGCGTTGCAGACCCACATACGGGAATGCCGGACCGCCGCTCGCTATCTGAGCATGTCCGAACGCCGCGTCGCCGTCAATCCACACCTGAAAAAAAGGCTGGAGGAAGCCCTGATTCGCTGGCCCCGGGCCTGGGAACGCCTCGAGCGGGTATCCGCATACGAGACCTACCGCCGTTGGCTGCGACTGGTCGAGTGGAGATTACAGCAAACCCTGGAAGCCGAGCCCTTCACCGAGCTTCCCGAGGGGGCCTATCATCGCTCGGAAGAGTTGGCCGACGACATCGAGCTGGTGCGAGAAAGCCTTCTGGCACACAGAGCCGGCGCCGTCGTCGACCTGCTGGTCGAAGATTGGCTGTGCCGCATAAGGATCTTCGGCTTCCATATGGCGCGGCTGGACATTCGCCAGGAGTCCGGCTACTACCAGGAGGTGATAACCGAACTGCTTGCCGGGATGGAATTGTGTTCCGACTACGGGGAGCTCGGTGAAGAAGAGCGACAGGCCGTGCTGTCCCGGACAATAGGCTTGGATCGGCCACTGGTCGAAAAAGACCTTTCGGACCAGACGCGAGAAGCCCTCGAACTTTTCCGACTCCTGGCGCGGACCGCCCGGCTGTACGGCCCGGAAGTGCTGGGTGGACACATCATCAGCCTGACCCACCACCCCAGCGATGTTCTCACGGTCCTCTGGCTGACGGAATGGGCCGCCCGTGAGGAGGAAGGCGGCGTTCTGGGGGTGGGCTCTGCCGGCATCATCCCGCTCTTCGAGACGATCGACGATCTGCGCCGCGCCCCCGCCACCCTGGAGGCGATCCTGGCCCATCCGGCGTACGCCGAGAACCTCTTCAGGCAAAATTCGGTGCAAACGGTGATGATCGGCTACTCCGACAGCACCAAAGATGGCGGCTATCTGACCGCCTCCTGGTCCCTGTATCGCGCCCAGACCGAGCTGCACGAACTGGCTCACAGGCGGGGCGTCGCTCTGACATTCTTTCACGGCCGCGGAGGCTCCCTGGGCCGGGGAGGCGGCCCGGCCGCCCGCAGCATCATGTCGCTGCCGCCGCAAACCGTGGGCGGGACGATCCGCATGACCGAACAGGGAGAGGTGCTGGCCGCCCGCTACGACGACCCCGATATCGCCTTCCGACATCTGGAACAGATCACCGCAGCCACTTTTCTCGTCGAGGAGGAGACCAGCGATCCTCCCGAAAAAGAGTGGCTGGAAATGATGGATCGGATCTCCGCCCGGGCTTACCGAAAATACCGCCAGCTCGTGGAACTGCCGGGCTTCGTCGACTATTTCGTCCAGACCACGCCCATTGCCGAAATCGAAAACCTGCCCATCGGTTCGCGTCCCTCTCGGCGCGTTGGCCAACGCTCGTTGGCCACGCTGAGAGCCATCCCCTGGGTTTTCGCCTGGACGCAGAGCCGGGTGTTGATCCCCGCCTGGTACGGCATGGGAAGCGCGCTGGAGGAATTCGCCTGTGCCGAAGAGGATGGTTGGAAAAAACTGAAGCGCATGTACGACGCCTGGTCTTTCTTCCGCGGCACGGTCGACAACGCCCTGCTGGCCCTCGCCAAGGCGGATATGGGCATCGCCCGCTGCTATTCTCGACTGATGGAGGAGGAGGAATGCCGGGGGCGGATCTGGCAGGACCTGAACAGCGAGTACAGCAGAATGCTGGACGCCGTGCTCCGCACGACCGGCACCGATTCTCTGCTGGAAGAAGTTCCCTGGCTTCAGCGCTCCATACAGGAACGAACTCCGTACATCGACCCCCTCAATATGATCCAGATAGAACTGCTGTATCGGATGCGACGCGAGCTGTCGACTGGAGCGGAAGAGGTGTCGATCCCGCTGCGCGACCTGATGCGCCTGAGCATCCAGGGGATCTCCGCCGGCATGCGCAATACGGGCTAATAGTCCGGCAGATTATTTGTATTTGTACTTGCCACTTTGGCGATGGGTGTCCTGCCCACCGCCCTCCGGAGCGCCTTCTGCACGCGCCGCGGATTGATTCCCCATAGAGCGCGTGCGGCGTAGCGGTTCCGTGCAACAGGCGGGTATACGGAATGCCGCCGTGCCCCACATCGACTTCAAGCAGTATCCAGAAAATCGGAGGGGTGCGGATTCTACCGTACGGCACTCCGCATACCCCCTTTATCGTTATTCCAATCCTTGGATCCTCTTCTCCCCCTTCCGACTCCCTTCAGTTACCCGTGTAATTCCGCACCTAACGCGCTGACGATCGGTCTCTCGTCACACACACCACTTTTTCGTTGGGGACGTTCGGTATCCCAATGTGCTTGAGTGGCTCCGAAGTCCATTTTTCAGCTGATTTTACTGCCTTCCAGACTGCGATTCGTTCTCACGCTCAAAATCGTTTAAACCGCGTTTTAAATCATCGAACGATAGCTCATTGCAGTAATGAGTTCGTCTTGAGTAGATCAACAATTAGACGTGCGATTTCGACTCGTTCCATAACCATCTGAATTCGGAGAGTTGAGTGTTTCGTTTTTTACACGCACTGTATCCAAAGGATTACAGTTTCCGAAGGGTATTCCTCTTCTCTACAGAGTTATCTCGACTGGCACCAACTTTGTTGCGTTCCGGAGGATCAATTCCTACGACCTCTCATATAAGGAGCGCATCATGGCCATTCCACTCCCTCGCATTGCGAACTTAGAGATCCGTTTTTTAGAAAACGACCGCCTGATGATCCTCTTCCCCTACCATCCCGACAATGTAAAACGTATCAGGGCGATCCCTGGACGGCGATGGCATGGGGAGGAAAAAGCCTGGAGCATTCCGCATACCGAGCAGGCCCTATCGCTGTTGGATCGATATTTCAACCAAGAGCCGGTCCAGTCCTTTCCAAAGCCTGAAAGGCGCCCTGGAGAGGTAACCAAAAAGCGCTGGGAACCGCTGACGGGTGAGGAGCAGGCCTTGGTCGCTCGTGTCGAAGAGGAGATGAAGTTACGCGGCTATAGCCCCAAGACGCGAAAAACATATCGCAACCATCTACTGCGGTTCAGTCGTCACTTTGCTGATCGCTCTCTGCTTGAAATCGGCGAAGAAGAGATACGCACCTACCTATTGAGTTTAATCGAAAGAGAGGTTTCGAATTCTCATCTAAATCAAGCCATCAGCGCTATCAAACTGATGTATGAAAAAGTCCTGCGCAAGTCCAAGATCATCGCTCATCTGCCGCGCCCGAAACGGGAGCACAAACTGCCGACGGTGATGAGCCGCGATGCTGCACAAGCCCTGCTCAATGCCGCAGGCAATTTGAAGCACCAAACGCTACTCGTACTGGTCTATTCGGCCGGTCTGCGCGTGGGGGAAGTCGTGCGTCTGCGGATAGAGGATTTAGATGCTGAGCGGGGGCTACTGCACGTGCGTCGTGGTAAGGGCCGCAAAGATCGCTTCACCATATATTCCGACCTGGCGGTGGCTATGGTACGGGCTTATGTCGAAGCCCACCAACCTGTTAAGTGGTTATTCAATGGTCCTAACCCCCAACGCCATATTACAGAGCGCACAGTCCAGAAAATCGTCAAGCGAGCGCGAGAAAAGGCGGGGATTCCGCAGCATATCACGACGCATAGTCTGCGCCATTCCTTTGCGACACATCTGCTGGAAGGGGGGACCGACCTGCGCTACATTCAAGAGTTGCTCGGGCATAATAGCCCTAAAACGACGGAAATCTATACTCATGTGAGTCGCAAAGATCTAGGGCAAATCCAAAGTCCGGTAGATTCGTTGTCTATCAAGCCGAAGACCGCGTCATACAGCAATCCTTAAATATTTGTGCAATTTTCATGGCCTTTTTATGTTGATGTAGAACGAATTGCTCATTGATATCGGCTTAGCTCAGAGGAGACGAATGATGTCCTTAGCCTCCTTGGATTCCTT